>Ga0209541_10002234_pt1 | contig 36974 bp, 34 predicted proteins | sample RifCSPlowO2_01_FD_184027 | JGI IMG/M metagenome (GOLD analysis project Ga0209541, IMG submission 184027) | Groundwater microbial communities from Rifle, Colorado - Rifle CSP2_plank lowO2_0.1 (SPAdes) (version 2) | ecosystem: Environmental > Aquatic > Deep subsurface > Groundwater | place...
GTCGAAATTTTCAGAGCATCAACAATTTGGAAACGGTTTTTTTGGACCAGACGAACCGCAATAATATTCGGCGGCTCCAAGTGTCCGGCCAGCTTGGAAACAATTTTGCGCGCGCCGACGGCTTTGGCGATGACTAATCCCAAATCTGCAGTGTACAAAAAAACTTGGGAGTCCGATTCACCGGTCGGCTCTTTGGCAAGAACTAAAGCTTGAGTATAATATTCGCTCGTCATTCCATTATTTTATGAGGTTTATTGTCATTTCACAAATAAAAAGCCGCCAAGTCAGACTTGGCGGTATGGGGTCAAGCGTCCAGCCTACCCATTATTTCCTTGACTCGCTCGTAGCCGTGCTGGATGGATTTGGAAATATCGTTCTTTTCGCAATAGTTGAGCATCAGCGTCGGAATATTCATTGACGGTGAAATCAGGATGAGCCGCTTGGCAATCTGAATATCCTTGAAAAACTTGGAGATGCGCTTCCAAACGGACCAGGAGGCCTCCTCGCTGTCCGGAAACGGCTTAAATTTTGCCAGCTGCATTTTTATGTCTTGTTCAATGGCATCATCAATCATGGAAGACAGACGCTTGGTCAATCGTTCGTGCCACTTGAGCGTACCGGGATCAATCGTCATTTTCGGCTGGCCGCAGTCAATGAGAATAACCGTATCCAGGTCCGCGAACGATTCGGAGCAAATTTGGCAGCCATCGGAATAAATCTGACCATTGATGCGTTCGGGCATAAAAAATCCGGGGAAGCTCGCCGACGCCTTAATAAACCGGCGCAGGGTCTGGTAACTCGCAGGATCGTTGCTAAACTCATGGTTACGAATGATTTCCGACCTCTCGGCAAGTTCATTCCAAACCACGATTTCCAACTTTATCGGAGATGCGATTATTTTTTCCGCGTCCAGATTATTGACCAAATAATTCAGTCCATGATCGTCGTAAAGAGCCGGGTTTCCAGAGGCAAAATGCCTAACTGCCGCAAACCGGCTAAAAATCATACCGGAACCCCGCCTTTCCACTTCCAGCCAAACCGGTTTTAAATCGCGCGAGCCGCTCTCGGCATATTTGGCGGCGTTTAACGCCCCGCCCGAAACTCCCTGTATTTTTTCAAAGGAAACGCCCAGCTCATCCAACGCCGTAAGAGCGCCGGCCTGAAACGCGCACTTAAGCCCGCCACCGGGAAGGATTACGCCCGCTCGTCCTAGATTCACAGCTGTATCCTTTCAAAGAACCAAAACTTGCCTGCATTGTAGCAACTTCATAGACAGAGGTCAATAAAAAACCGAGTTTAAGAATCGGCTTGAACCTTAAGCTTTTTGGAGCGCTGGCGGTTGAGTTTGGGAAGTTTGATGGTCAAAACTCCGTTTTTTATTGAAGCTTCGGCGCGTTCTGCGTCCACCTCCTGCGGCAAAATAACAGAACGAGAAAACTTGCCCCAATAGCATTCCTGATAAAAATAGTCTTCTTCTTTAATGCGCCTCTCTTTCTGGCGGCTGCCCTTAATAGTTACCGACTCATTGGTAATGGCGATGTCCAAATCGTCGGGTTTAACGCCGGCAATCGGCGATTCCAAAATAATTTCATCGGGGTTTTGGTACAAATCAATAGTCAGCTGCCCCTCACCGTCATCAAAATAGTCTTCGTCCAAACGAGAACGTTTTTCTTTTAATAAAGAATCTCCGGCTTTTGCCAGTTCAACTTCGGGATTCACCTCTTGCTCCTCCGAATTTAAGTTTTGTATTTCTTCGTTATTCATTTTAAAAAAATTTTGTAATTACGGACTTTCTCGCTTCAACTTTTCAAAATCGCCCAAGATAAACAGAGCAAAAAATATCAGAAAGATTAACGGCAACGCAATCGGCTCTGATCTAATTATAAGATAGTTGAAAACCGCATGCAACAAAGTCGCCACCACAAGGCCGGCGCCGATCATTCCGACATAGCCGCTCTTTTTATATATTGCCTGACCCCACTGATAGCCAACCAATCCCGAAGCGAGAGTGTGCAAGAGCGTCGCGCCTACAAAACGCAAAACGGTTGTCTCCACGGGTCCAACGCTGGGCCAAGTGATGGAACCGGTTTGTAAAACAGAAGCGACATTCTCCACCGTGGCAAAACCCAACGCCGCGACAATCATATAAATCATTGCGTCTATCGGCTCGTCAAATTCCTTGCGCCGGCTGATCAATAGGAAAACTGTAAAAAATTTGAAAAACTCTTCCACGCTGGCAAGTAAAATAAAAGATACCAATCCGAACGACGAAAAGCCTTGGAAAATCAACCAGTCATGAACGCGGTATTGAAACCACAAAACCAACAGCGTAACCAGAGCGCCGCCCAAAAAGGTGTAGAAAATTAATATCTTGGGCTCCGGGTGTTTAATATCTTCTTTAAGATAAAATATCAGCCAGGCGAATCCAGGAAGCAATCCCAAAACAATCAAAATCAAAGTTACCATTGCTCAACGATCAAGGCGTTGCCGAAAAGCCGGCGGTGTATTTCCTCGGTAATAAACGGTATAAACGGATGCAAAAGTTTTAACGAATCGCCCAATAGGTGGCACAATATTATTTTAACATTTTCGTCAGTTCTATTTTTTGACAACTCAATGTACTGGTCGGCAAAATCGTGCCAGATAAAATCATAAATTTTATGAAGCGCCGGACCAAATTCGTAGTTCTTGATATCTTTTTCTATCTCCGTTTTTAATTTTTCTGACTTTCCCAAAATTTCCCTGTCTTCGTCTTGCAATTCTGAGTTTGAAATTTGTTTAGAAATTACCTGCCTGCCGGCGAGGCAGGGAAATTCGGGATTAGAAATTCCAGTTTGTCCCTGGACAAATCTGGCTATGTTCCAAAGTTTATTGGCAAACTTTCTGCCCGCCACCACGGCGGCTTCGTCCCAGTGGACATCCTGCGTACCCATCGTCTGCCAGATAATTCCGAAGCGGATCGCGTCGGCGCCGTATTTTTCTATAAGCCCCAATGGGTCAATCCCCGTACCAAGGCTTTTAGACATCCGCTTACCTTCTTTGGTGAGTATCGTGGCGTGAATCAGAGTTTCCGGGAACGGCACCTCCTTCATAAATTCCAATCCGGAAAAAATCATCCTCGCCACCCATAGATTGATGATGTCGCGAGCGGTAATCAAAACGCTGGAGGGATAGAAATCTTTAAGATCGTTTTGGGAAAGGCCGGCAAATGGCCATAAAGCGGAGGAAAACCAAGTATCCAGCACATCTTCTGATTGCTTCATATCGCAATTTTTACAAAATGGACACTGCTTGGGCTTCTCCGCAGCCACTACATATTTTTCCGCCGATGAATTTTCATTTGAAATTTGAAATTTGAAATTTGAAATTTCTTCCTGTTTATTTTTGCAAAAATAAACAGGAAGTTGGTGTCCCCACCAAATTTGGCGGGAAATACACCAGTCCCTAACTTTTTCCATCCAATCCAGAAGCACTTTCTCAAAATTTTCCGGAATTATTTTGATTTTCCCAGATTTAACAGCCTTGAGGGTTTTTTCCGCCAGCTTTTCCATTTTTAAAAACCACTGGTCGCTCAATAACGGCTCTAGCGCCGCGCCGCAGCGATAGCAGGTCGCAAGATTGTGTTTATAGTCTTCTATTTTTTCTATCAAACCGAGTTTCTCAAGTTCGGCCACTACCCTCTCTCTCGCTTCCAACGTTTTCAAACCTTCAAAATCCTTTCCGGCTTCGGCAGTCATTTTCCCGCGTTCGTTGATAATCTGAAACTGCGGAAGTTTGTGGCGCTCGCCGATTTCCGAATCCAAAATGTCGTGCGCCGGCGTCACCTTCACCGCCCCCGTGCCAAAGCTCATTTCCACGGCTCTGTCGGCAACGATTGGAATTTCCCTGTTTTGGATAGGCAGTACAACTTTTCGGCCGGTCAAATTTTTGTATCGTTTGTCGTCGGGATTCACCGCCACCGCCGCATCGCCCAGCATTGTCTCCGGCCGCGTCGTCGCAACGATAATGTATTCCTGATTCCTGATTCTTGATTCTTGATTCGATATCAGCGGATACTTGATGTACCAAAGCTTTGTCGATTCTTCTTTGTATTCTATTTCCAAATCGGATAGCGATGTTTGACAACGCGGGCACCAACTAACCACTCTTTTGCCGCGATAAATAAAACCCCGTTCATAATAATGGACAAAGGCCTTCTTCACCCATTCGGCATAGGCCGGATCCATGGTAAATCTGGTCCGCGACCAATCGCAGGAGGCGCCGAGCTTTTTTAACTGGCCAATAATGATATCGCCGTATTTCTCCTTCCACTCCCAAACTTTTTTGGTAAATTTTTCCCTTCCCAAATCCCAACGGCTGATGCCCTCTTTCTTTAAATTTTTCTCAACAACGTTTTGCGTGGCGATTCCGGCATGGTCAGTGCCCGGAAACCAAACCGTTTTATATCCCCTCATCCGGTGATAGCGAATTAAAATGTCGGACAGGGTAACGTTAAGCGCGTGGCCCATATGCAGTGAGCCGGTTATGTTCGGCGGCGGAAGGTGAATGGCGTAGGTTTTTCCCTTACTCTTGGTAGTTCCAACGGCCATCGGGGCAAAATAGGGTTCCCAAAATTTGTATATTTTTTCTTCGGTTGCCTTCGGATCGTATGCGGGGGACATTTCCTCTTTCATGCAATAATTCTATAAGTTCTCAATCCGTGAAGCAAACCCCGCACCATTTGTTGTAAATAAATAGGGCGACCAAGTGGTCGCCCGTGTATTGAGAAAGTTTTATGTTTGCGAACATTTCGTCCGCATATATCCGCCGAGGAGGCGGATTGAGCTGTTTTCTGTTTCCAAAGGGCTAATATCCATTGTACAACCTACGCCAACCAGCGCAAGTCCGGTTGTGGATAACTCAGAAGGGTGGCCTATAAGGTTAAATTGGATTGTGCAATTAAACGATTTTTTCTACCGCGCAGTTTTTGGATATAAGCCGCGGCGGCAATCATAGCAGCGTTATCAGTATTAAATTCAAAATCAGGCACAAAAAACCCGACGCCCAATTTCTTAGCAGCTGCCTGCAAAAACATCCGCAAAGCCTTGTTAGCCGAAACGCCTCCGCACAACAGAATTGATTCTGCGCCATACTCCCTGGCCGCCCGGACGGATTTAGCAACTAAAACGTCAATAACCGCTTGTTGAAAAGACGCCGCGACGTCCGCCTTTGACGCAGTGGGATTATCACGCAAATAGTAAAGCACCGCCGTCTTCAATCCGGAAAAACTGAAGTCGTAGCTCTTCTCCCTGAGCATCGGCCGCGGAAAATTAATAACCGGCTTACCTTCGGCGGCCAATTTCTGTATTTCCGGCCCGCCCGGATATGGCAAACCGAGTAGCCGCGCCACTTTGTCAAAGGCCTCACCGGCGGCATCGTCTCTTGTCTCGCCCAACTTTTTCCATTTGGTCAGCGAGGTCATTTTGAGAAGTATGGTATGCCCACCGCTGACTACCAAGGCGATTGCTGGAAAGTCTATTCTAATGTTCTTGAGAACATTAGAATAGAGGTGTCCTTCCATATGATTCACTCCAATCAATGGTTTGTTTAATTTTTTTGCCAATTCTTTCGCAAACTCAATTCCCGCCCACAAAGCCGGCTCCAAGCCCGGACCGACAGTCACGGCAACTAAATCGGGAATTATGGCTTTTGTGTTTTTATCCCTGATTCTTAATTCATTATTCATAATTCTCTGCCATAGTAGTGGCAGATTGCGTTGGTGTTCGCGCTTTGCCAAGGTTGGAACCACGCCCCCGAATGGCCGGTGAATTTTAATCTGGGACGAGATAATATTTTTCAAAACCTTAAAACGCGGGGTTTTCAGCCCCTGCCTGCCGGCAGGCAGGCGCCCCCGGCACTCAACTAATGCCAGCGAGGTATCATCACAGCTGGTTTCAATAGCTAATATCCGCATATCGCAGTAGCCTCAAGGGGAATCGAACCCCTATTTACGCCGTGAAAGGGCGCCGTCCTAGCCATTAGACGATGAGGCCGTCTTGCACTGTCTTGCACTAATATAAGGGATTTTATACACAATTGCCAGCCTTTTATGGTATACTTGAAAAATAATAAGTTATGAGTCTTTTTCCAATAATTCCCTCTGAATTGGCCCTGTGGGTTTTGAGAATCGTTTTCGGCGCGATTTTTTTGGTCCACGGCTGGCCAAAACTTAAAGGCCTAAGGGCCACGGCCGAGAATTTTGAGATGATGGGGTTTAGGCCGGGCAAGTTTTGGGGCACATTTATCGCTTTTTTGGAAGTTTTTGGCGGTTTGGCAATCATTCTCGGCATTTACACGGAAACATTGGCGACTCTGTTTGCGATAGAAATGGCCGTCGCTACAATTTGGAAAATGAAACGGGGACAGAAGTTTGTCGGCGGCATTGAACTGGACTTGATCTTATTCGCGTCGGGTCTTATCTTGTCGGCCTTCAGTAGCAGTATTTATTCCTTTGGCGGCTACTAGGCCATGAGGTTTTTTGAGGCCCTGCCGGGCCTTCTTTCTTGGTCAACGTTAATTGCGGTCACTCTCCTTTCGTGGCGCGCTCCGGCTGTTATAGCCGTTTTTATAATTCTTTTTGACATTTATTGGCTTTTTCGGACTATCTATTTATCAATTCATCTTCGCGCCGGATACGCCGCGATGAAACAGAATCTTAAAATCTCGTGGCTGGAAAAGCTCCGCGGCAATGATTGGGAAAAAATTCGCCATCTGATAATACTCCCAATGTACAACGAACCGTACGAAGTAGTGCGGGAAACATTTGAAAGCCTTAAAAACAACAATTATCCGAAGGATAAAATGATTGTTGTCCTCGCCACCGAAGAAGGAGCCGGAGCGGAAGCGCAAAAAACCGCCGAACGAATCCGCGATGATTACGGTCAATATTTTTCAGCGTTTCACATCACGCGCCACCCGCAAAATCTCCCCGGTGAAATTCCCGGCAAAGGCTCAAACAGCGCCTGGGCCGCCAAAGAAATCCGACGCTTGGTGATAGATAAAAACACTATACCTTACGAGAACGTAGTGGTTTCGGTATTTGATGTTGATACGCAGATATTCCCCGATTATTTTGGCTGTCTGACCTGGAATTTTCTTAATTGCGAACACCCTCAACGCTCCAGCTTTCAGCCAATCCCCTTTTTTACAAACAACATTTACCAGACGCCGGCTCCCGCCCGAGTAGTCGCTTACTCCGCAACTTTCTGGCAAATGGTACTGCAAACGAAACCGGAGCGTTTGGTTACTTTTTCTTCTCATTCCATGCCGTTCAAAGCACTGACCGAAATCGGCTATTGGCAAACCAATGTTGTGTCCGAAGATTCCCGAATTTTTTGGCAGTGCTATCTGCATTACAACGGCGACTGGCGGGTAGTGCCTCTTTTGTATCCGATTTCTATGGACGCCAACGTCGCTCCTACATTTTGGAAAACTTTACTTAACATCTACAAACAACAACGCCGCTGGGCTTACGGCGCCGAAAATATCGCTTTCATATTCAGCCGCTTCCGCGTCAATAAAGTAATTTCATGGAAAAATAAATTTTTTTGGGGAATTAATCAGCTTGAAGGAATGCACTCCTGGGCTACCAACGCCCTGCTGATCTTCGCCCTGGGATGGCTGCCAATCATTCTGGGCGGAAAGGCGTTCAATGCCACCCTGCTTTCTTTCAACCTGCCGCAAATAACCCAAACCGTCATGCTCGTCTCCAGCATCGGCATTGCCACTTCGGCGATTTTGTCACTGATACTACTGCCTAAAAAACCGAGCTGGTTCAGGCCGTACCACTATTTCTGGTACTTATTCCAGTGGATTTTCACGCCGGCGATATTGATTTTCTTCGGGGCGATACCGGCATTGGATGCCCAAACCCGATTAATGCTAGGGGGCAAATTTCGTTTGGGTTTTTGGGTAACGCCCAAAAGCCGGTAGTCCATTATTCAAGGTGGATTTGTTTTTGGAAACTTTCCAGCTGTGTTCGCAATAGCTTATGGGCATTAAGTTCGCGATCTTCCTTGAGAAGGCTGTTCGCGGCCGCGCGCGCAATTTTAATCAATTCAATGTTATTTAACGCCTTCATTGCCAAATCGGGAATGCCCGTTTGTTTATCTCCAATAAATTCACCCGGGCCGCGAATCGCCAAGTCCTTTTCGGCGAGCTCAAAACCGTTTTTCGCCTTCAAAAGCGCGTCCAGACGCTGATGCGTGGATTGCGCTGACGAATCGGTAAAAAGCAGGCAATAAGACTGGTGCTCCGCCCGGCCGACTCTGCCGCGAAATTGGTAGAGCTGGGCAAGGCCGAACCGATCGGCTCCTTCTATCATCATTATAGTGGCATTAGGCACGTCCACGCCCACCTCAATTACCGACGTGGAAACCAAAATATTGATTTCGCCCGAAGCAAAGCCCGACATAATCTGCGCCTTTTCCGCGCCCTTCATCCTCCCATGAAGCATCGCGACTTTCAGGTCAGGAAAGATTTTTTTGGAAAGGCGCTCGTATTCTTCGGTAACGTTTTTTACCTCCAGCCAGAGCTTTTTGCGGACGTCCAGCGGCTGTTGGGCGGTGTCGGGCGCGCTTTCGGCGGCCGCGATCCGGGGGCAAATTACGAAGGCTTGCCGACCGGCTTTGATTTGCTCTTTGATGAAATCATAGGCCTTTTTACGATTGCTCGGCGCCACGATTTTGGTGATTATCTCCTTCCTGCCGCTTGGTAATTCATCAATAATGGAAAGTTCCAAATCGCCAAAAAGGGTCAAAGAAAGAGTGCGGGGAATCGGAGTCGCGCTCATGGAAAGAAAATGAACCGTGGTTTCCGCGCCGGGCTCACGCTCCTGTTTTACCAACGCCGCCCTCTGTTCCACGCCAAAACGATGCTGTTCATCCACGATTGCCAGAGCCAAATCCTGGAATTCAATCGGCCGTTTGACCGCTGATTTACCGGCACGCTTATCAGAAATAAGCGCGTGCGTTCCCAAAACAATTTTTATTTTCCCTTCCGCGACATTTTTGAGAAACTGCGCGCGGCTAACCTTCGCCTCCAGGTTGTCTCCATAAAACGAGCGGGCCTCGCTACCGGTCAAAATGCCTATGCCTAAATTTTTTCCTCCGAAGGAGGATCCCTGCCTGCCGGTAGGCAAGGCGCCTCCGGCGGAGAAAATTTTGGAGAGGGTCCTGTAATGCTGGCGCGCCAGAACCTCGGTCGGCGCCATAAAGGCGGTCTGTTTGTCATTGTCCGCGGCGACCAGCGCGGCCAAAGCCGCCACTACCGTCTTCCCCGAACCCACATCCCCTTGAAGCAAACGATTCATCGGCTGGCTTTTTTGTAAATCGCTGAAGATTTCACCAAGACTGCGCTTTTGAGCTTCCGTTAAGACGAATGGCAACTTCGCGGTCATCGCGGCCACTAATTGGTCGTTCACTTTGAGAGGCGGCGCCTTCTCCAGCGCCAAGCGAAGCCGGTTTTTCAAATTCACCAACTGAAGTAAAAACAAATCTTGAAAAGCGAAACGCTGACGAGCTTTTTCCGCCTGGGGCAAATCCTTGGGAAAATGAATATTCTTCAAAGCGGTTACTAAATTGGGAAGTTCGTTCCGCTGTAAAATATTTTCCGGAACAAAATCATCCAATTCCGGCAAGTTTTTCAAAACGGCATTGATCAGATAACGCAAACCCTTGGACGTCAGGCCCCTGGTTTCCGGGTAAACGGAAATTAAACCGGCGGTGTGCTTGGTCTCGCTGGTAGCGCCCACTATTTCATAAGTGGGATTTTGGAGATAAACTTCGTCGCCCGAAATCGCCACGCGGCCGGCAAAATTAACCCTCCTTCCCGCCTGCAAAACCCTGCCAATGTACGGCTGATTGAACCAAATTGCCTTTATGGCGCCGGTTTCGTCGGCTATGACAACCTCCACGATAATAATTTTACGACGCCAGGAGTGGCGCATTGACACCTTCTTTACCACGCCGCGAATCGTGGCCGATTGATTGAGCTTCAAATCGGCAATTTTTACCATTCTGGAAAAGTCTTCGTAGCGGGTCGGAAAATGCCACAGCAAATCCTTGACTGTCTTGATTTGTAATTTTCCCAGCTTTGCCAGGAAGGGAAAACTTAGGCCGCTGATTTTCGCAAGCTCCGTTTCAAGCCGTACCATAATATTAAGTTGCCTATATTATACCACGGAACGGAAAAAATCAATCTGCGACCCGCTCTTACCCAGCACCTTTCTGGTGGGGATGGCAGGGATCGAACCTGCGACCGGCCGCTTATAAGACGGCTGCTCTGCCACTGAGCTACATCCCCATAAATTGTGAAAGGTGCTGGGCGCAGTAGGGCGGCTGCTCCCTGCCTGCCGGCAGGCAGGTACCACTGAGCTACAGGCCGAAAATCCTGCCTGCCAGCAGGCAGGCTTGCGGTACCTACTATATCGCAAGAGGTTTTAATTTAAAAGGTTTTAATATGCCGTAAAAATCTTCCTGTTCCAAAGTTTCCCGGCTCATCAACGCGTCAGCTATCGCCGCCAGAGCGTTTTTGCGGCTGGTTATTATTTTTTTAGCCATTTCGTAGGCGTAGTTAATAACGCGGGACACCTCTTCATCAATTTCGGCTGCCATTTTTTCCGAATAATTTTTTTCGGAACTGATTTCTTTGCCTAAAAATACCAATTCGTCCGATTTTCCGAAAGTCACCGGCCCCAGTTTCTCGCTCATGCCATATTTAGTCACTAGCTTGCGCGCTAAATCCGAAGCTGTTTTTAGGTCGTTGGACGCGCCCGTGCTGATATCGCCGAGAATGGCCTTTTCCGAAGCGTAACCGCCAAACATCGTTGCTAAATCGGCCACGAACTGTGATTTTGTGCGCAAGCGCATATCTTCGGAAGGCAATTTAAGAGTGTAGCCGCCTGCTGACCCGCGACTGATAATAGAAACTTTGTGTACCGAATCGGCATCCTTCAAACTCGCCGCGACCAGCGCATGGCCAGCTTCGTGATAAGCAGTAATTTTCTTTTCCTTATCGGAAATTACCCGTCCGCGCCGTTCCGGTCCTAAAATTACTTTTTCAATGGATTCCAAAAGATTCTGCTGGGAAATTAATTTTTGATTGTGACGAGCGGCCAAAATTGCCGCCTCATTCATTAAATTGGCAATGTCGGCGCCCGAGAAGCCCGGAGTCCGAACTGCCACTTTGCGCAAATCCAATCCTTTGTCCAACGCTTTGCCGCGGCTATGAATTTTCAAAATATCTTCTCTATCTGCCAAGTCAGGCAAATCCAAAATTACGTGCCGATCAAACCTGCCCGGCCGCAAAAGCGCGCGGTCCAAAATATCTGGCCGATTGGTAGCCGCTAAAACGATGACGCGCGTATCTCTCTCAAAACCATCCATCTCCACCAAAATTTGATTCAAAGTCTGCTCGCGCTCGTCGTGTCCGCCGCCCAAACCCGCTCCCCGCTCGCGCCCTACCGCGTCAATCTCATCAATAAATAAGATTGACGGCGCGGCTTTTTTTGCGGTCGCAAACGCATCGCGAGTGCGCGACGCCCCAACGCCCACAAACATCTCAACGAATTCAGATGCGGAAATATGGAAAAACGGAACGCCGGCCTCGCCCGCCACCGCCCTCGCCAAAAGAGTCTTACCGGTGCCCGGAAGCCCCATCAAAAGAACGCCGCGAGGAATCCGCGCCCCGATTTCCAGATATTTTTTGGGGTTTTTCAAAAAATCAACGACTTCCTCCAGTTCCTGTTTCGCCTCCTTCAGGCCGGCAACGTCCTTGAAAGTGACGCGATCCCGCGAGGTGCCGAAAAGGCGGAGATTGGAACGCCCGAAAGTGAAGGCCTGCGAAGCGCCGGATTTGGCTTGGCGGAAAATAAACCAAAACATCACGCCAATAATAACGAGCGGCAGAAGCGTTGGGATTAAAAGCCCCACCCAAAAACGCCAACCGGATTCCTCGCGAACTTCCACGGCAACTGCCTGCAAAACTTTTTGGTCCACGCCTAAATTATTGAGCGTCTCGGTCAGACCCAAACCATTTTCCTTTCTCGCGGCCGCCTCACTACCGTCTTTCAGGGTAACCGAAAGGTCCTCGCCATTAACGACAATCTTTGCCACTTCACCGCTATTAACTTTGGCAGCCAATTCGCTGATGCTAAGCCGGGCAACTTCCTTGCCGGGACCCAGCACAAACGAAAAAACCGTTGAAAGCATCAGCAGTATCAGTATGGCCCAGACGATGTTCGAGAAAATACTTTTGCTGTTTTTCATAAAGTTGCACTATATTATATTATTTTATATGATGATTAGCAATATGGGAAGAATGAAGGGATTGCTGAAAATAATCTGCGTGGGTATAGTCGTTGTGGGCCTGATAGCGAGTTATTTGTTTTAATGTCGTTATTGCGGGGTTAGTATAGTGGCAATACACCACCTTGCCAAGGTGGAGCTGCGAGTTCGATTCTCGTACCCCGCTCCACGGATAATAAAAAGAACCCGATTGGGTTCTAGGGATTCATCGCAACTATCGTATCGGCAATTTCTTTGTGCAGTTCCGTTATTGAAAGCGTGCCGTCAAATTTTTTCCATTTTCCCGGCGGCGCTATTTTCTCAAAATAGTCGGCGTAGCCTTGCCTTACGGCTCGGTGGAATTCAACGCGCTCCATTTCAAATCGGTCGCGTTTGTGAGCGGCAACGTTTCTTTCCAAACCGACGGCGGGATCCAGGTCTACCCAAAAAGTGAAATCGGGATTGAGGCGCTCCGTGGCAAATCTGTTTACGGACAAGTAGAAATTGGGCGTACAGATTTGGCGGGCTCCGCACTGGTAAGCGAAGGTGGCGGCTTCATAGCGGTCGCAAATGACAATCTTTCCGGCCTCCAGCGCCGGCCGTATAACCCCGTCCGCGTGCTGGGCGCGATCCGCTTCAAACAGTAGAAGTTCGGTACGCAAAACCATTTCATCTTTGTAAGCCGGATCCAGGAGAATCTCGCGAATCTTCTTGCATATTCCGCTATCGCCGCCGGGCTCTTTGGTCAGCAAAACATCATAGCTGGCATCGTGTAGCCTATCGGCAAGCAATTTCGCCTGCGTGGTCTTGCCGCAGCCCTCCACGCCCTCAAATACCAAAAATTTTCCTTGACGCATAGCAGCTCCTTTCATAAATAAAGATCTGCGTAAACTTTAACACTTCCGCAATTAATTGGTCAAAATTTTCTTAAGATGCCTGTAATCCACGCTTAGCGCAATGCTGTTTTTGGCTTTGTCAGCAATTCTTACAAGACTTCCGGGCAAGGGCATCCTTCTCCCCGTCGCCGATTGCACAATATCGCGGAATTTCGCGGGATGCGCGGTTGCTAAAACTACAAACGGCGAATTAAACCGCGATGAGAGTTTATTCGCGGCGGCCACCCCCACCGCCGTATGGGGATCCAAAAAATATTTATACTTTTTGTAGGTTTCGGCAATTGTTTTTTTGGTTTCTGATTCAGAAATCGTAATCGCCTCCAAATCATTGCCAATCGCTTCCCTATTGCCGCCATATAAATCCAAAATGCGCGCCCAGTTGCTGGGGTTTCCGACATCCATCGCGCTGGAAAGGGTTAATTTTGTTTTATTCGGTACGTTCATGTTGCCGGTCGCGAGATATTCGGGCACCGCGCTGTTTTTGTTGACGGCGGCAACGAACTTGCCTACTTTTAATCCCATTTTTTTTGCGAATAATCCAGCAGTTAGGTTGCCAAAATTTCCGCTAGGCACTACGATAACGGGTTTTTTTATTTTTTGTCTAGACAAAAAATAAAACAGCGTTTGCGGCAAAAGGCGCCCGATGTTAATTGAATTTGCCGAAGATAAATTAATTTGGCGGCGCAATTCCGCGTCCGCCAATGCCTGTTTCGCAAGACTCTGGCAATCATCAAAATCTCCGTCAACTTCCAGGGCGGTAACGTTCCCTCCGAGCGCGGTGATTTGTTTTTCCTGCAATGGACTGATTCGCCGGCCGGGATACAAAATAAAAACACGGATGTTGGCAAGACCGTGAAATCCGCTCGCCACCGCGCCGCCGGTGTCCCCGGAAGTCGCGGTGATAATGTTTAATTTCTCGCCGCTTCGGCCAAGATAATAATCAATCACCCGCGCCATAAACCGCGCGCCGAAATCCTTGAAGGACAGCGTCGGCCCATGGAAAAGTTCCAAAATATGGAGATTTTTGTCCAAGCTCACTAGCGGCACCGGAAAATTAAGAGCCGCTTTGATAATTTTTTTTAAATCCGCCGCGGGGATATCGGTAAATTTTTTGGCCACCCCGAAAGCGATTTCGCGAAGGCCGTCGGCGGGCGAAACGAATATTTTTGGAAATTTTTCCGGCATAAACAGCCCGCCGTCATCGGCAAGCCCCTCAAAAAGCGCCGTCTTAAAATCCACCGGCGATGCTAACCTGTTTGTGCTATAAAAAAGCATTGATTTTTTCCGCCACTTCAACGCTGGGAATTTGGCGGCAATTTATAGTATGATGGGCGAATTTTTCATAAAGCGGAGCACGTTCGCCGTATAGGCCGTCCAAGCCCTTTTCCGCCAGGCCAACAATTCCTCTATCGTTGGCGCTCTTCCCCAAACGCCGCTTAATTTCGGACAACGGCAGTTCAAGATAAATAATTTTAGTTTCGGCGCGCAGTTTTTCCATCGCGGCGACGGAATAAACAATGCTTCCGCCTGGCGAAAAAACGGTCTTATTCAAATCAAGGCCAAGAGTATGCAACTCCTCCAACCGCATCAGCTCGGCATCTCCTTTTTCTTTTACAATCTCCGCGTGACCGCGACCCTCTTTTTCTTTGATTAAAATATCCAGGTCCAAAAAATCATAGCCAATTTTTTTGGCCAATAATTTTCCAACAGTTGATTTTCCCGCCCCCGGCATGCCGATCAAAGTAATACCTTTTTTATTCATATTCATCTTTATTTCCATCTTTTATTATCTTTAACACTTTTTGTCTTATTTGGCAGTGTTTTGACGCGTCAAAACACTGTGTCTTTTAACGATCTTTGAGCCCCATTCCTTTCGGCCGAGGCGGATTTTTTAATAATTCCCAAATATCAATGTCCTTGAAAATATCTTCCAGCCAAGATTTCTTAATTAAAATACCGGTGGATTCAGATTTTTTAGTAACTTTAAAAGATCTCTGACTTTTATAAACACTGGGATTCCCAAAGAAATTTTTCCTAAGCGCGCTGATGGTTGCCGGAGATACCCATAAAACGCGCATAATTTCTCTTGTGCCCTTACCCGCTCGAATCAACGCTAACGCCGCTAATCGCTTAGTTATGATGGATTTTTCATATTCACTAAACAGGGCGTTTATTATTTTACCGGTTTGGTCTTTGGTTCTAGTTTCCGTTAATTTTTCCGAAAGAATATTCCACAAAAATTCTTTCCACTCGGTTCTGTGCTTATTTTGAAAATCTTTGTAGTTAGAATCATTCATTTTCATAGCATTGCTATTATACCTTCGGTGTTTTGACGCGTCAAAACACCGAAGTGATTCCGGACGGGAGGCGTTGATCCTGATAACTTTGATCCCGTCAATTTTTTCTGAAATCTTTTCCGACTTTCTTTTTAAAATTTAAAACAATTCCGGTGTTTTGACGCGTCAAAACACGAGGGGCTTTTTTCAAATTAAAAAGCCCCCGAGTATTTCTACTCAGGGGCTAGGGAGCAGGGGGGCTCCGGGATGGTCCCGCTTTGCGGGACGGAGCTACTTGCGAAGGATGAACACCCAACGGTCGTTGCCGTTCCAGACGCTGCCGGCGCTGCCACAGTCCGTGTAGAGCCACTGGCCATAACCATCGCGCTCCACGCAGAAAACGTAGAGGAAACCATCCGAATCGGTGATGGGCTCCATTCCGATAAGGAGCCTTTCGTTCATCGGCTGGTCCGGATACTGAATCCGAAGCTGAGGTCCGACTTCGGCAGGACACTTCTCGAAACCAAGCCGCTTGGCTCCGGCGAAGACTTCAGCGGTGGTCCCGCCATCTTTCTCGCCGGTGAGCTCAGCCGTAGTTAGGATGTACAGATCCACTTCGGTTTCCTCGCTGGCCGCTTTGAAAGCCGGTCTGCCGAGGATGTCGTTGGCCCAGTCGCTGATCTTGTTGCCGCTCTTCTTGAGATCCTGGCGGAAGTTGTCGGCGGTCTGGAGGCCGGTGCCGAGTTTGAGGGTACGCCAGGGTTTGAACGCAGGGGCCGCTTTCTTCTGGTCGCCATCCCCAAATCTGAACTTGCCTTCGATGAAGGATTGCAGAGCCCGCATCACGGAGTCAAAAGGCAAGGTACCTTCGTCCACTCGCCGAGCGACTTCGTCCAGGCGCCGTTGAAGCTGGCCGTACTGGTCGTCCGTGACACATTTGCGCGTCATGACGATCTCCTTTCTAAATGTCCCGAAACCCCATCCTACGCCACAGTGGCAAGGAACTGGCTAGATCGTAGCACAACGTACATCATTTTATCAAGTTTTTGTGGCAAGGGAATATGCACCTCACTACCCTCGAGGGTAGTGGTATTATTTTCTAGTTTTTAAATAACCTTTTTTGTACAAAAGTTCCGCGTTTAGAATCGCGACGCCTGCCGCGCCGCGAATCGTGTTGTGGCCCAAAACAACCATTTTGAAACCCAGAATCGGATCTTCGCGCAATCTCCCGACGGAAACCGTCATTCCATTTCCGCGGTCGCGATCCAGTCTTGTCTGCGGACGGAAACCGTCTTCGTGATAAAACAACGGCTGCGCCGGCGCGCTAGGTAATTTTAATTTTTGCGGCTCGGCCTTGAAAGACCTAATCGCTCGCTTTATCTCGCTCAATTTCGCCGGCTTGCGCGTGCTAAAGGAAATGGTCAAAAAATGTCCGTCTTTTGTCGGAACACGATTGCAATGGGCGGAAATTTTGATGTTAGCGAATTTAAAACCGGTTTTTCTTAACTCGCCCAGCAATTTCAACGGTTCCAGCTCCACCTTCGGCTCTTCCCCGCCGATTTGCGGAATAATATTGTCTAAAATATCCAGCGAAGCCACGCCGGGATAGCCCGCTCCGGAAATCGCCTGCATTGAAGTCACTAAAACTTTCCCGATGCCCCACTTATCCATCACCGGTTTAAGCGCCATCACCAGCGGCACAACCACGCAATTAGGGTTGGTAACAATGTAGCCGCTCCATTTTCGCCGCGCCTGCTGGGTAGGAATTATGGCAATATGACCGGCATTTACTTCCGGCACCAATAGAGGCACGTCCGGCTCTTGGCGATAGTTTTTGGTATTGGAAATGACTGGGTAACCGGCTTTGGCAAAATCTCTTTCAATTTCTTGAGCAACCGAGGCGTCAAGCCCAGAAAACACAAAATCGCATTTCAAATTCGGCTTTGACGCGTCAAAGACGGTCATTTTTCTGATGGCCTCCGGAATATCCACTTCCTGCTTCCACCTTCCCGCTACGGCTTCTTCATAGGTTCTTCCGGCGGATTCCTTTGAAGCGGCCAACGCCGTGATTTCAAACCACGGATGATTTTGCAACAAAACAATAAACTTCTGGCCGACTGTGCCTGTCGCGCCCAAAATTCCGACTCTTAAACGCTTACTTTCCATTTTTACCGCGCTCCAATTCCTTTATCAGACTTTGAGCCAATTCTTCCGCGCTTTCCTGCCGTTTCTCATTGCCCTCTTCTTTGGCAAGTTCTTTCTCTAGTAGTTTCACCTCTTCTTCGGTTAGCCCTTTTGCTGGCGGTATTTCTTTTTTATTCATAAAAGTTTAATTATGCTAGTAATGCCAGATAAGACCGCCGAAGCCGTCACTGCGGCGCCGGCACCCGGACCCTTGATAACCAGCGGGTTCTTATTGTAACGCTCGCTGTAAATGGCGACTACATTATCCGTTCCCTGGACATACGCCAGCGGGTCGGCCAAATCAACCTCCTTTAATTTAGCTGAAAGTTTCTTATTGGCAATAGCGCCCACGTACCGTAAAACGCGTCTCTTGTTTTTTGCTTTTTTAAATTTCGCCGCCATTTGCGAGTCGCTATAGGCCGCCAAGTTTTCTAGTTGTACGTCCGCCAGTTCCGTTGTCCAACCCATTTCGCGGGCCAGAATAAGAAGCTTTCTGCCGACGTCCTGGCCGCTTAAATCTTCGCGCGGATCCGGCTCGGTGTACCCTTTTTCTTTTGCAACCCGCACAAGCTCGCTGAATTTCTTGCCGCTTGCCCCGTGACGGTCTCCTGACCGTTTTACGGGGTCAAAATTATTGAAAAGGTAGCTTAGCGTGCCCGAAAAAATGCCTTCAATTTTTTTAATCTTGTCGCCCGCCGTCGTCAATCTTTTGACCGATTCAATCACCGGCAATCCGGCGCCAACGTTCGCTTGGTAATGGAATGTTTTGCCATGCTTAGCCAGCGCCTTTCGCAGGGCCTGATACTTTGCCATTGGTAAAACGTTGGCTTTTTTATTCGGAGTCACAATATGGCACCCCGCCGCCACAATTTCTGGATATTTTTTGGCGATTGCTTCGCTCGCGGTACAATCAACCAAGATTTTCTCTCCCTGAAATTCCCTAACTCTCTCCAAAAATTTATCCAAGCTTGTTTTGTCTTGGGATTTTTGCAGAATTTTCCTCCATTTTTGTAAATCCACTCCCGCCAAATCAAAGTGCATCTTCTCCCCATCCGCAATCCCGCAAACCTTAATTCTTAATTCATGATTCACGCTTCCTGCGACAATTTGCCGCAAAAGTTCTCCGCCGACATTTCCTAAACCAACCACGAAAACCGCCGCGCCGTCCGCATTTTGGAAAAACTCCTTATGAAGCGCTGTTATGGCCGCCGCTTTGTCCCTTTCGTCCACGATACAGGAGATGTTACGCTCGGAACCTCCCTGGGCGATTGTCTCAACATTGATATTATTTTGGCCCAGGGCGTTAAAAACCCGGCCGGCTATCCCCGGCACGCCGCGCATATTGTCGCCGACAATGGCAATAATACTTTTGCCGTCTGATTTTTTTACAAAAACTTTTCCGCGGTGAATTTCCGCTTCAAACTCATTTTTCAAAGCGGCTGAAGCTCGCTCAGAATCGGATTTTTTTACCGCAAAACAAATAGTGTGCTCCGACGACGCTTGCGCGATTAAAATTACGTTGATTTTGTGTTGGGCCGCCGCCTTAAACACCCGCTCGGCCGTGCCCGGCATACCGGCAAGGTCGGTTCCGCCGACATCCAGAAGACCTATGCCGTCAATTGAGGAAATATTCTTAACCGGCCCCTCCCCTAATCTAAGGCGTTCGTAACGCCTTAGATTTTGGTTTCCGATCAAGGTACCAGAGTGGCTGGGATTAAAGGTGTTTTTTATCAGAATCGGTATTTTTTTCTTGATTGCCGGCACCATAGTCGCCGGATGGATAACTTTGGCGCCAAAATAAGCCATTTCAAACGCTTCCTCGTAGCTGATCTGCGGCAAAACGGCCGCCGCCGGAACGATTCTGGGGTCAGCCGACATCACGCCGTCCACGTCAGTCCAAATTTCAATAACTTTTGCGCCCAGCGCCGCGCCGAAAATCGCCGCGCTGTAATCGGAACCACCCCGCCCGAGCGTGGTTGTTCTTCCGGATTCGGTTGAGCCGATAAAGCCAGTTATTACGGGAATAATGAATTTAGAATTATGAATTAAGGACTTACGAAAAAACTTTTTAATATTGCGATTGGTGGCCGTAAAATCCACGGCGGCGTTCTGGAAATTGTCGTCGGTTTTAACCAACGCTCTTGAATCAGCCGCAACTGCAGGAATTTTTTTGTTTAAGCATGCCGCGACTAGATTTGCAGAGAGCCGTTCGCCGAAACTCGCCACAAGATCCAATGCCACCGGCGAAACATCGCCGACCATTTTTAATCCTTTGACAATGCCCTCCAGCTCATTCAATAAGTCCGTCGGTGCCGATACTTTTAGCGTCTTGGCCGCTTCCAGGTGTTTTTCTTTTACAAAATCAAAATCCAGCGCCAATAATTTATCGGTGACTCCTTGCATAGCCGAAACAACAGCCACGATTCTATCCTTCTTGGCCGCTCCGGCAATGATTTTACAAACACCTTTAATCCGCTCGGCTGAACCGACCGAGGAGCCGCCAAATTTAAGTATTTTTGTTATCAAGTTTGGTAATTTCATTTGAAAAATAATTATGCAAATTTACATATTCTTCCTGAAGGTTGCGTATATGGGCGGCATTTTGAGTTTTTTGTCCTAAAACATGCTCGTCAAAATATGTCGGGTCGGAGAATAACTCGGTTTCTTTTAAAATCGTGTTGGCTTTTTGCGCGTGATACATCATTTTGATAATTTCGGTTTTGTTCTCCGGCTTTAGACTGCCAACCGCATCATAGCAAAAATCAATCAGCGTGTTGCCGAATGCAAGGCCAACGTTCGGGTCTTTGGCGATAATGTCATCAAGAAACTCTACTACGGTGACGTCCAGCGACTTAATCTTCAGCGGTTCAATGTCTTTCTCTGGATTCCAATCAATCACCGGCCTCATAACCATCGGCCAAATCTGCAAAACTTTCCCACGGCCATTTAAAGCATTTTCAACTTCCTCCATTCTGGCAGACAGCGTCGGCAGCGACTTGCCGGGTCTCTGCGCTTTCACATCTTCCGGATCATAAGCCTTTCCCTGCGCAAGGAGCCGCTCATAGTAATGTTTTAGCTGATCTTCGCCGCGGATTTTTTGCTCCACGTACCCTAAAATTTCCCTCTTGACGGGATCGGGTTCCTGCTCCGACCGAAATTCGGCTTTTTCAAATTCGTTTGGCTGTTCCGGTAATGATTCTGGCATTTTAATAAACCTTCAAAAAATTCCGCTTGCCGACTTGAATCAAAATTTCTTCATTAATCTCAATCAATTCATCCGGGTCATTCTTTTTCGCGTCATTTATCTTAACACCGCCCTGCTCAACAAGTCTACGGGCCTCGCTTTTACTGGCCGCTAATTTCGTTTCCACGAGCAAGTCAACCAAACGGCACTCTCTTTTTTTGGTTTTATAAGATTTAATCTCACTCGGCGCACCGCCTTTTGAAACTACCCTGATAAACTCCTCCCGAGCCGCCTCGCCGGCTTTTTGCCCGTGATACATTGAAACAATAATCTTGGCCAATTCCAATTTGGCTTCGCGCGGACCTGCCTTCGCAAAAACTTCGGCGGGCGCGTCGGTTAAAAGTTGGCGGTAAGAATCAATGAGTTGGTCCGGAATTGTCATAATCTTCCCAAACATTTCATTTGGTTTTTCCGCAAGCGCGATGTAATTGCCGACAGATTTGGACATTTTTTTCTCACCGTCAGTGCCAACCAGCAACGGCACCGTGATTACATCCTGTTCGGGCAATCCCATATGCCGCTGGAGATCCCGGCCGGTAAGCATATTGAATTTCTGATCAGTACCGCCGATTTCCACATCCGCCCGCACTTGCACAGAATCATACGCTTGAAGCATCGGATAAAATTGTTCGTGGGAGTATAATTCGGCGCCGCTCTTCAAGCGCTTGGAAAAATCGTCTCTTTCCAAAATTCTCTGGGTGGTAAACCGGGACGCCAATCTTATCAAAAACTCCATATTTTCCTTGCCAAACCACTGGCTGTTGTAAAGTATTTCGGTTTTTTTAAGATTTAAGATTTTGCCAACTTGCTTGAAATACGTTTTGGCGTTGGCTTTTATTTCCACGTCGGCCAGGGCCGGACGGGTCTTTGATCTGCCAGAAGGATCGCCGATTTTGGCCGTATAGTCGCCGATGATGAACACAATTTTGTGGCCGGCATCTTGGAACTGCTTTAATTTTCGCAGCGCCACGGTGTGCCCCAAATGCAAGTCCGGCGCGGTTGGATCGGCTCCGAATTTAATCCGCAGTTTTTTCCCCGACTTCAGCGCCGCCTCAAGATGCTCTTTGACAATCACCTCTTCCACGCCGCTGGTAAGTAAATCGCTCATTGGCTTTATTGTAGCTCAAGCCGTTTAAAATAAAAATGCCCCGCCCGGGTAACAACCGGACGGGGCTGACGGGGGCTTCACGGACCCCGGCCACAAGCTAAATCAATACTATCGCTTCTTAATAATTTCGTCAACTACGCCGTAAGACTTGGCCTCATCGGCGGCCATAAAGTAGTCGCGGTCGGTATCCTTTTCAATTTTAGCGAACGGCTGGCCGGTGTGCTTTGCCAAAATCTGGTTGAGTTTGTTTTTTATCTCAACGATGTGTTTGGCGGCAATCGCGACTTCAACCGCCTGCCCTTCCGCGCCGCCCATCACTTGGTGCAGCATTATTTCCGAATTCGGCAGAGCGAACCTTTTGCCCTTTTTACCGGAAGCCAGAAGCACCGCGCCCATTGAAGCGGCAATGCCGACGCAGACGGTGGCAACGTCCGGCTTTACGTATTGCATCGCGTCGTAAACCGCCATACCGGCGGTAACCGAACCACCCGGACTGTTTATATACAAAGTAATGTCCTTTTTGGCATCCTCGTGTTCCAAAAACAAAAGCTGGGCAATAACAACGTTAGCAAGACCGTCGGTAATCGGACCGCCGAGAAAAATTATCCGCTCCTTAAGCAGGCGCGAATAAATATCGTAGGCGCGCTCGCCTCCCGGCACCTTCTCAACAACCGTCGGTATCAAATATTCGTTTTTTATATTTTCATTATTCATATTTTTTTATTCGCATTATTTTGCTGTCATTCGCATTATTAGCGATTACTCCTATTGCTTCTCAAGAAAGCTGAAGACTTTCTGGTTTTGCGCTACACCGTAATTATAGTCGTAATGCCCGTCATCGGCAATTTCTTCGGGTTTCAGCTCCAGCTTCTCGGCTTGGGCAATTTTATAAATTACCAGATTACTCGCCACGTTCTGGCGCGCCCGTTCCATCAGTGATTTTTTGATTTCATCTTCCGATTTGCCGCTTGATTTGAAAATCGGCCCCAGCTGTTTTTCCATATTGTCATAAGTTTTCTTAACCATAATTTCCGGAAGGTCAACTTGGGAATCTTTAATAATTTCTTCAATCATTTTCAAGCGCAATCGTTCTTTTTCTTTTTCGTTTTTCTCAAACAACAGCCCGTCGCTGACGCTTCTTTTCAACTCGTCCACGGTTTGGAATTTTCCCAGGCTTTTAGCGAAGTCGTCCGTGAGTTCCGGCGCTTTGTCATCTTCTTTTGTCTTGCGGGAATTGCGAATCCATTCCAATGCTTGTTCTATCTCCGACGACTCAACTTTCTGTTCCTTCTTATCCGCCATAACTTTCTTGGCGATTTTTTTGTAATTGCCGAGTTTGATTTCCGGAAAGACAGTCAGGCGCGCCTTGTAAATTATGCCCATATCCTTGGAATCTTCAACGGTAATTTGCGGAGCGTCAATGAGAGTCCACTCGTTATCTTTGGAAATTTCGTCTAAGCTCCAATGAATCGCGCTTTTGGCGGCTTCATTGAAAACCGCGTCTTGATCCAGGGCCTGCTCGGCGAGCTCTTTAGGCGCCGTCCCCGGGCGGAAGCCTTTCAAATGAACACTGGCCAGGGCTTTTTCCCGAACCGCCTGGTAATAAGACGCAAATTCTTTTTGATCCAGCCTAACCTCCAAGTCAATTTGGGAGTCGGGTAATTTCTTAAATGAGGATTTCATCCCGTTAGAAGCGGTCTATCATCGACGTTTTTATATATCTTGTTGACATAATTTGATATGCGGCCGCTAGAAGTGATTTGAAGATGGTGCCACTTCTAACGGGAGCATTGTTCCGTCTATTATAAAATAAAAATCCCCATCTGTAAAGATAGGGATCTAAACCGGCGGGGAGCCTCTATACCATCTACGAAGTCTTTCTTCGTCCGAGTCCTTCCCCTCCTCCCACGCCTCGGATTCTGCCGGCCGCTTCTTAAAAAGCTTGCCGACCAAAACGGCGAACGGAAAAGCAACCCCAAACAAAATAAAACCAATTACCAGCGTCCAACCCCAGAATCCCATCCGGATGCCTCCTCTAAAGTACCGGCCGTATAGTAACTTACAGCAATGAAACAATCAAGAGCGCTACTATATTCATAACCTTAATCAGCGGATTGATGGCGGGACCGGCAGTATCCTTGTAGGGATCGCCGACGGTGTCTCCCGTGACGGCGGCCTTGTGCCAATCGGTGCCTTTGGCGCCGGCGGCCTCAACGTATTTTTTGGCATTGTCCCAGGCGGCTCCTCCGGCAGTCATAGAAATACCCAGAAGCAATCCGGCGACGATTGAACCTATCAAAAATCCTCCCAGAGTTTGCGCTCCCAAAACCAAACCAACCAGCAAAACCGAAACAACGGGAAGAAGCGCCGGCACTATCATCTTGCGAAGCGCGGCTCTAGTAACAATGTCCACCGCTCGGCCGTAATCGGGCTTAGCAGTGCCTTCCATTATGCCTTTAATTTCTCTGAACTGGCGGCGCACCTCCTCAACTACCGCGCCAGCCGTCTGCCCCACGGCTTTCATTCCCAACGAACCGAAAAAATAAACAACCGCGGCTCCCAAGAATAGCCCGATAATCACGTTGGGATTTTCCAGGCCGAAAACTATATTTTTTGAAAGCGCTTTCAGCTCCTCCGTATAACCGGCAAACAAAACAACAGCCGCGAGCCCCGCCGAGGCAATGGCGTAACCCTTGGTAACGGCCTTGGTGGTGTTGCCGACGGCATCAAGCGCATCGGTAATTTTGCGAATCTCTTCCGGCGCGCCGCTCATCTCGGCAATGCCGCCGGCGTTGTCGGTTACCGGCCCGAAAGAATCAATCGCCACCACAATACCGGCCACCGAAAGCATGGCAGTCGCCGCGATGGCAATGCCGTAAAGTCCGGCAAAGGAATAAGCGAGGAAAATACCCGCCACAATCACCAAAATCGGAAGCAGTGTGGCTTCCATACCCACCGAAAGACCCATAATAACGTTGGTGCCGTGGCCGGAGCGCGAAGCTTCGGCAATTGATTTCACCGGGCGAAACTTTTTGGCGGTATAATAGTCGGTTATCAAAACCATCAGAACGGTTACCGCCAAGCCGACAAAGGCCGCGCCAAAAATACTCAAGTAATTTTCAGGGAAGAAAATTTTAGCGGCAAAATAAAACAGAATTGCGGAAATAACCAGAGAAGCGGCTAAACCTTTATATAGCGCGCCCATAATCGCCTGACTCTTCCCAAGCCGCACAAAAAAGCTTCCGAAAATTGAAGCAATAATGGCCAATCCTCCCAGCACTAACGGAAATGCCAGCTGACCGCCGCTCAAAGTCAGCGCGCCCAAAAGCATCGCGGCGGTCAAAGTAACCGCGTAAGTTTCAAAAAGATCGGCGGCCATGCCGGCGCAGTCTCCGACATTGTCTCCAACGTTGTCGGCAATCACGGCCGGATTGCGCGGGTCGTCTTCGGGTATGCCGGCCTCAACCTTGCCGACCAAGTCCGCGCCGACATCGGCGGCTTTGGTGAAAATACCCCCGCCCAAGCGTGCGAAAACCGAAATCAAGCTCGCGCCGAATCCAAGACCAATCAAGGATTTCGGGTCTCCGGTAATGAGATAAAATCCCGCAACGGCCAGAAGACCGAGCGCGACTACCAGATAACCGGTGACGGAACCGGCCTTGAAAGCAAGCGACAACGATGGACCGAGTCCATGCCGGGCGCTCTCGGCAGTCCGGGCATTGGAACGCACGGCTATGCTCATGCCGATAAAACCAGCGAGCGCCGAAGCAACGGCTCCAACCAGAAACCCGACGGCTTGGGTCAAGCCAAATTGCCAGGCAATCAAAAGCAAAAGCGGCAAAGCCACTATGGCCACGGAAACGTATTGGCGTTTCAAATAAGCGCCGGACCCCTCCTGAATCGCCCTGGAAATCGCCTGCATTTTTTCATTGCCGGCCGGCTGTTTGAGTAGCCAGAAAATTATGTAAACGCTGTATAAAATCGCAACGGCAATCGGTATGAAAATCAAATAATTGATGTCCATTTTATTAAGCTTCTATTTTGTCTTCATCGTCGTCGGCTTTTGCTTCAGTCGTTTCCTCCTCTATGGCCGCGGCTACTCCGCCGGCTTGCGTCTCTTCGGGCTTGGCGTCCGAACGCACATCAATCTTCCAACCCGTCAGCTTGGCGGCGAGACGGACGTTTTGCCCGCCCTTGCCGATGGCAAGACTCAATTGATCATCGGGTATGAACACACGCGCTTCGCGATGCGGCAAAATTTCCACGCTCTTCGCTTTCGCCGGCGAGAGGGCGTTGGTAAGAAACTTAGCCGGGTCCTCCGACCACTCCACAATATCCAATTTCTCCTGGCCGAGCTCGTTACTGACTGCCATAACTCTCGTGCCGCGCTGGCCGACACAGGAACCCACCGGGTCCACTCCTTCGGCGTTGGAAGCAACGGCAATTTTGGTGCGGCTGCCCGGCTCGCGGGCAATCGCTTTAATCTCAATGACGCCGTCGCTGATTTCCGGAACCTCCAGGGCAAAAAGTTTGCTCACAAATTTTGGGTGAGAGCGGGATAAAATAATTCCCGGCACTTTTGTATCGGACTGCACCGCCACAACATAAAAGCGCATTCTGTCTCCGGCGCGATAGTGCTCGCCAGGAATGGATTCATTGTAAAACAGCACGCCGGTCGTGCGGCCCAAATCTACATAGACATTGCCGCGGTCAAAACGCTGGATGACGCCGCTGACAATTTCGCCTTCGCGATTTTTGAATTCCGACAAAACCGAATCACGCTCGGCTTCCCGCAAACGCTGTAAGATGACTTGCTTGGCAGTTTGAGCGGCGATGCGTCCGAAATCTTCGTGGACTTCCAGCGGAAATTCCAACTCGTCGCCGACTTTAACGCCGGATTTAATTTTTTTGGCTTCGTCAACCAAAATGTGGCGGTCAGGATTATATCTAGGCAAAACATTTTCCTCTTGCGGACCAGGAGTCGGGGCAACGCCTGCCTGTCCGGCAGGCAGGCTTTCCTCGGAAACAGCACCCTCTTCAATCATCCGGACGGTGGTTTCGTCCACAACGGTTTTTACCTGCCAAAATTTAAGCCCGCCGGTTTTCAGGTCAAACTTGGTTTTTATCAACTCGCCGCGCTGGCCGTATTCCTTTTTGTAAGCGGCGGCGATGGAAGACTCAATCGCTTCCAAAATTTTCGCCGGGTCTATGCCCTTTTCCTCGGCAATTTGGTCAATCGCCCGTTTTAAAGTTTTTAAATCAAACATTTGTTTTTATTAAATAACCGCCCCTCGGGCGGCCATTCATCAATGCCTTAATTATAAGCGAGTTAGGGGAAAAGTCAATGGCAATAAAAGAGCCCAGATCGGTAGTCAGCCGACCTGGGCCTGGAGGAGGGAGGGGAAACTAGGGATTTTTTACCGGTACGGGCCTGCCTGCCGGTAGGCAAGGTAAAAAATCCTTTGCGGCATCGCGCGTCGCGCGATAGACGAATTCTTTTATTTGCCGCTTGATGTAGTCCAGCGTCCCACGGTATCTAATCTGGTTATTTTTATCCAAGGCGTCTTCGTTGCGGACTGCCTTTCTGATAACCAGCACGAACCTTACCAGCGGGTGGATTGTTTTAAATTTGTGGATTTTGCGCCGGGTGGAGCGAACTTGCAGCGGCAAAACGAATCCGCCGCGAATAAAAATCAAACCGTCAATGCCGTCCCTATCAAGGCGATCGGAGGTTTCAGCTTTGGCATAGCCAAGAAATCGCGGGTCTTCTTTGCAAAGCTCTACCATCGCCTCTCCAACGGCATCTTCCGCTTCGGGTCCGAGGTTCTTGGAGTCTTTTGCCAAGAATGCACCCTTTTCAATTAGCCAAGTGAAGTTTACAAACTTTTGTCCAAAATTTCAATACGTCGGGTGTCCGGATGAAACTCCAATTCCTCGTCATTATATTTTATCCGCGGCTTGTATCCTGACGGGTCCCGCAGCAAACTCCTCTCAATTCTCCGTATTTGGAAATTACGCAACAATTTTTCCAGCCACGAACCGGCGACACCCGACAGCAATTTTTCAACAATGACTTTGATTGCCGACGGCCGCCGGTATAAAAATCTGGGATCGCTGGCTTGGAGACGCTCGCGACCAGCCTGCCCGCCGTGGAGGTGGGCCCAGTCTTGATTGGCAGCAAAAAAATCGGCAATACGCGCTTGGTCGCCAAAAATAGGAACTAAATTGGCGTAAAGAACCTGCCAATATTTGTCGTGAGGCGGCGACAGGCGAAAAGTTTTTGGCGTTATGAAATGATTTAGGCAAATTTTATCCGCGGCTGCTTCTTTGTGGCTAAGTTTTTTGCGCCGCCATCCCAATAATCCAAAAATTGCCACGGCAAAAAAACGGGCGGTAAAAATCCTGCCCGCCCGCGCGCCGACGATAACATCAAAATCCGATTCCAGATTAACATTGCCCAACGCCATGGAACCTGCCGCCACCGCGAAGTCCACGAATGGAATAAAACGGAACGGCCAGGTCCGGCGCAAAAAAATTATCCATTTTTTATCGTAAAGCACCTGCTGATTTCGCTTCGCTAAAGTATCCGAATCCATCTTTACAATAATAGTCCCTTTGATATGATAATTGTATGTCTATGGAATCACCCAGTGTTTGGGAAAGCGTAGAAAAGGAGGCCGAGGAGGAAAAAACCCGAAAAGAAACCGAGGAAGCTTGGCGCGCGACCGAAACCGAAATAACCAAGAAAAAGACGGAGCGGGTTTTTGAAGAAGCGGCCGAGGAGCTTGCCGCAAGAAAGCGGAGAGAGGCAACGAAAAAGGCAATGGAGTCCGTAAAATGGGAAGGGGCGGCAGAAATCGCAAAAAAAGAGAAGGCGGAGAAAGAAAAAGGACCCTTGGATTAAATCAGTCCTCAACCGCAGGCACTTCAATTTGCTTAACTTCCACGCCGATTTTTTCGCCGGTTATTTTCAAAACGTCCTTATCAATCTTGCCGAATTCTTTGTAGGCATTGTTATACATATTCATAGAAACATTCAGGTTCTTACCCAACTTTTTCATATACTCATCGTAGGTTAATAAGTGTCTGCCTAAGCTTTCCACTTGTTTAATGATGTCCTTTGCCTGCTCCGAAATTTTTTGATTGCGCAAGCCCTGCAAAACTGTTTGCAGATAGGCCAAAAAGGAAGTCGGCGAAACAACAATAACCTTCTTCTGCCCCGCATAATTTATGAGATTGCGGGTATCGTCGGCAATCGCCCCGACTTTATTTATCAATAAATCGTAATACACCGCTTCGGAGGGAATGAACATAAAAGCGAAATCCATGGTGTCTTCCTGCGGCTTTACGTACTTGGAAGTTTCGTCAATGCGCATTTTTAAATCCGCTACCAGCGCCGCCTCGTATTTCTTTTTTTCCGACTGGTCGCGCGCCTCCAAAATGCGGTTGTAATTTTCCAAGCTGAATTTGGAATCAATGGGGATTATTTTTTTATCCACGAACACCACCGCGTCCACAATTACGCCATCGGAAAAAGCGTATTGCATCTGGTACGCTCCCGGCGGCAAAACGTTTTTCAAAACTGTTTCCAAATAATACTCCCCCAAAATCCCCCGCTGTTTTGGGTTCTTCAAAATATCCTGCAAACTCTTAAGCTGGTCGGCGAAACTGACCACTTGCTTGTTGGTTTCATCAAGCCGCGTCAATTTTTCGGTAACGTCCCGAACAATCTGCGCGCTTTCCCCGAATTGCCGCTGCATCAGCCTGGCAGATTCTCCAAGTTTCGTATCCATCACCCTGGCAATCTCATTAACCTGATTCTGGAGCATCAGTAAAGACTGGTCGGGAGCCTTCTCCTTTTTTTGGCTTTTAATCAACGCAAAAACGGCCACGAAACCAAAAACAATAACAACCAAAACGACGCCAAGTAAAATTTCCATAGCTTCATTTTACCTTTTTTACGACAAATCAAAAAGCCGCCCCTCACAGGCAGCTTTTTGATTGTGTAAATACTATTATAGCACCGGCGAACGAAAGGCAAAGCGGGCTGTGGAAAACTTTATAGAGTGTTGAGGTCTGCGTTCACCGCCTGAAATTCCGTCTCTAAGTCGCCCAAATCCAGTCCCTCCAGGTCTTGGGTAATCACGGCCGTGCTGTCTTCTGCTGGCGCCGGTGTTACTGCCGGAGAACCGGACAGTAAGAAAACCAAAAGCGCTACCGCTAAGATAATTATGATGGTTAGTAATGTTTTTTTGTTCATGGTTTATTTTTTATTGTTGAGTATTGGTTGCGGCGGGCGTGGCGGTATTTTCCGGTTCTTCATCAACTTTCGGGATTTTGGCCAATGAAGTGGCGGCATCATGAACCGCTTCCCGCGCCGTCTTTACGATATCGCGAACTTTGGCCAAATCATCGTGCAAAGCCTTATTAGCTGCTCCGACATCAGCTCTAAGTTTTTCTTCCGTGGTAATAGTTATCTTGTAAGTTTTGCCGGCTTGAGCGGCAACGGCCGTGCGAGCCGCTTCAATCGCAGTTTTAGCCGCTTCTATCGCGCTCCTAACTAAAGTCACATCTAAACCGCGGTCCGACGCTTTGTCAGTACGCGAAACAATCTTTCCTAAAACTGTGGTCAATTTATCCAATACATTGGACAAATGTTCGGTCTGGTTTTTATTTATTGCGTCAAGCCGCTGATCAATTTTTTCTACAACCTGTTTTTTGCGCTCGTCTTTAATGGTTTTTAATTTTTCCTTTAATTCGGCGCGTTTGGCTTCTACTTGCTGTTTTACCGCTTCGCGTTTTTGTTCAACCGCCGCCTTAAAATCCCCACGCTTCTTTTCACTCGCCGCCTTCAATTCGTCACGCTTCGCTTTAAGTTCTTGTATCGCAGTTTCTCTGGCGTCCTTTATTCCTTCCCGAGCATCTTCGCGAATGTCTTTCACGTCCTGGCGGGCATTCTTGATTGCGTTTACCTCCTGCGCTCCGACCGGCAGTACCACTGCCAACGAAACTAGTAATGTAAGGATTGTTTTAATCATGTTGTTCATTGTAGCTTTTTATTAATTTTGCGCAAGACCCGCCTCATCGCCTGCCTGCCGGCGAGGCAGGGCGGGCAGGCTCCTACCAAATTTCGTACGTAACGTTTACCCATACGGTAACCTCTTGACTACCCGGTTCAATAGTAGGTGCCGGTACAGGGACGCCCATGCCCCCGTCCTTACCAATAGATTCGACGGTGGCGTACATAGGCATCGGGTAACCGCCCCCCGATTCGTTAAAGGTAATCACACTCCCCAGTCGGGCATGGTTTTGCTCCGCCATAGATTTTGCTTTCGCCCGCGCCTTATCAAACCCCTCTTGGCGCGCTTCATTCAAGAATTTATCGGGGTCTTCAACGCTAAAGACTAGACCGCTGATTTCGTTTACCCCCCTGGCCGGCAAACCGCCAAAAATTTTACCCACCTTGGTCAAATCCCGAATTTTCACCGCCACGCTTTGAGTCAAAACATAGCCGCCAATGGTGGTTTTGCGCGTTTTCTCGTCATATTCATAGCGCGGTGACAGATTGTAACCGGCGGTTTTGATGTCCTTGGCGTCAACCCCTTCGGATTTTACAAAATCCAAGGCGGCATTAACCCTGTCCGTGTTGTCAGCTTGCAACTTCTCGGGATCTGTACCCTCGGAAATCACCGAAAACGATAAAGTGGCGATGTCCGGGGACACCGTCACTTTACCCTGGGCGCTAACGCTGACCACCCGAGACGGGTAAACTGACCCGCCGTACCTCCAAAGCGCTTTCACTGCGGAAAATCCGAGAATCACTACTACCACCAAAACAACGTTTAGCAGTATCCAAAATACTTTCTTTGTTACTTCTGGTTTTACGGGCATAGTATTTTAATTACAAATTTTAGTTATATTTTTCTGCGATTTTGACGATTGCTTTTATTTCTTCTCCATTTAGACTGGCGCCTCCGACCAAAGCGCCGCCTATCTCATTGTGTCTCAAAAAACTTTCCGCATTTTTACTTGTCACCGACCCTCCGTAAATTACAACAGTACCCATAATTCCTAATTCATTCATAATTCCCTCAATGTATTGTATCATTTCCAGCATATTTTCCGGCGTGTCAGGGGTGCCGGTGCCAATGGCCCAGATGGGCTCGTAGGCAACTACTAAATTTTTAACCTGCCCCGTACCGAACTTGTTCTGGTTCGGGGTTTTCAATTTCCCTGCCTCGCTGGCAGGCAGGCAATTTCCAATTAAGGAGAGCCCGGTTTTTAATTCGCGGGCGACAACTTCCTTTGTTTCACCGGCATCGCGCTGGGCGCGAGTTTCTCCTACGCATAAAATCGGAATCAGGCCGTCTTGTAATGTAGCGGCTATTTTTTTCGCCACCATCTCGTCGGTTTCCCCCAAATTCTGGCGGCGTTCGGAGTGGCCAATTATTACAAACTTCACGCCCAAGTCTTTGAGTTGGCTTCCCGAAACTTCACCCGTATAAGCGCCTTTGTCTTCCCAAAAAAGGTCTTGAGCTCCAAGTTGGGACTTTTTAACAACCCCAGCCGCCGCTTTCAAAAAAGGATAAGGCGGGCAAATTACCAAACCCTCAACGTCGCTCGCTTTTGCCAGTTCCTCGGCTTCGGCAAGTGTTGCCGGATTTAATTTCCAATTGGCGATAATAATCTTCGGCATTGTTCTATTATTATACTCTATCGGTCAGATTTGGGCCCATTGGACTTATGCGATTTGTGTGTTACGCTTCAGCCGCGGGGTGGAGAAGTAGTTATCTCGCAAGGCCCATAACCTTGAGATCGCAGGTGCGATTCCTGCCCCCGCAACCCCGTAAAGAGAATTTCTTTGGGAAATTCTCCACGGGGCAGGCCATTTGGACTGCCACGTGACAAAGACCAGCGCTTGCGCTGGTTTTTGTTTTACGGGTGTCGCGTGGGACGTGATGAGCAAAGCGAATTTTACGTCCTTTACGCGACATTCATTTCTTGGTACTTTTCTCGAATAATGTACTACGTCTACCTTTTGGAAAACTTAAACGATAAAAGCTGGTATATCGGCTTTACCGAAAATCTTGACCAACGAGTGAAAGATCACAACGATGGTCGGGGCGGCAGAACCACCAAGTTAAAACATGGTTGGAATTTAATTTATTGTGAAATGTATCTGAATAAAGAAGATGCTCTGGGTCGTGAAAAATTTTTGAAAAGCGGATCTGGCCGCAGATTTCTCAAAAAGCAATTGCGAAATTATTTTGCTTAAATAAAAAGCCTGATTTTTATCGGGCTCCGCCAGGAACACCCTTCAGCGGTTTTGTGGGTCATCCCATAGCTATCAAATTCTTGCCACGCCCTTAATTCGGTGATAATCTGACAGCAAGTTTTCGCCGACGTAGCTCAATGGTAGAGCGAGCGTTTCATAAGCGCTAGGTCGCAGGTTCGATCCCTGCCGTCGGCACAACAGGGATCGAACCAAGCCGCACCCCGTATCAGGAAGGCAGGCTGCTATCATATATGATAGCAGCCGTCGGAAACCGAACCTGCCTGCCGGCAGGCAGGGGTGTCCGAGATGGGGGTCGGGGTGCGGCGTTATGGTTCGGCGAGCGAGCGGGCTATCCAGCCGCGAGCGAAGCGAAATCCCTCCCGCTGGCACCAGAATTTGACTTTTATCGGCAAATAGTATAAAGTAGAAGTAACATTAATTCCTTATATTACCGCGTACCACTGCCGGCTGGGATGGCGGAATTGGCAGACGCACTGGCTTCAGGAGCCAGCGATCGCAAGATCATGAGGGTTCGAATCCCTCTCTCAGCACAAGGACTTATTCGTTTTATTATTAGATGATTAGAGTACCTAAAATTAAACAAAGAGATATTTCCCCCGATAAAAAGGAGGTTCTTCGGTTTGTGCCGCTTGGCGGCCTAGAGGAAATTGGACGCAATTGCTCGTTTTTTGAGTACAAAAATGAGATTATTGTCTTGGATGTCGGTATTCAATTCCCCGAAGAAGAAACTCCGGGCGTGGATTACATCATTCCCAATGTCGCCTATTTGGAGTCCAAAAAGCAAAACATCAAAGGAATAATTTTTACCCACGGGCATTACGACCACGTTCACGCCCTCCCCTATCTGATAGAAAAGCTCGGCAACCCCACCATTTACGCCGCCGCTCTCACTAAGGCGATTATTGAGCGCCGCTTCCAGGAATTTCCGAACCTTCCCAAGCTCAAATTCCAGGTGGTAAAAAACGGCGACATTTTCCGAATTTCCAACAATTTTGAGGCAGAGTTTTTTGACATTGACCACACCATTCCCGACGCAATTGGAGCGATTTTGACTACTCCGGTAGGCAAGATGGTTCATTTCGGCGACTTCCGCCTGGAAACCAACAGAGAAGGCAAACCGGAAAATCTGGAAATCTTTGAAAAGCTCGGCAAGATGAACATTCACAGCATCTTTATGGACAGCACCAACGCCATCCGCGAGGGATTTTCCATTTCGGAAAGAATAGTTGAAGAAAACCTTGAGCAACTGTTCGTCAACGCTCAAGGCAGAATTATTGTTGGCACTTTCGCTTCACTGCTGACCAGGATTGCGGAAATAATAAAAATTGCCGACAAGTTGGGCCGCAAAGTTGCCTTCAACGGACGATCGATGAAAGAAAATGTTCAAATCGCCCAGAACCTCGGCTATATCAAGGCGAAAAAGGGGCAGATTATAGATGTAGAAGATTTGAGTAAATATAAAGATGACAAAGTAATGATTCTCACTACCGGCGCCCAGGGCGAACCAACAGCCGGACTGATGAAAATCGTTACCGGCGAACATCGCATTCTTCGGCTCAAACCAACTGACACCGTAATTTTTTCCTCATCCATTGTTCCGGGCAATGAAAGAAGCGTGCAAATACTCCAGGACAATATCGCCAGGCAAGTTGACGAGATTTACAACTCCAAGCTTCTGGACATTCACGCAAGCGGCCACGCCAACGCCGAAGATTTGAAACTGGTGATGAAGCTCGTGAAACCAAAGTTTGTCGTTCCGGTGCACGCTTATTATTTCTTCCGCAAAGCAGTTGTAAAACTTGCCAAAACTGTCGGCATCCCGCGAGAAAGAGTAATGATGATGGACAACGGCCAAATTGCCGAAATTACCAAAGATGATTTTAATATTACCGACCAATCTATGGATGCTTCCTATGTAATGGTGGACGGACTGGGCGTCGGCGATGTCGGTGAAATTGTCCTGCGCGACCGCCGCGTACTCGCCAAAGAAGGAATGGTGGTAATAATTATCACGCTGGATCGGCACAACGGCCGGATTCTGAAAAATCCCGACATTATTTCACGCGGCTTTATTTACCTCAAGGAAAATCAGACTCTACTGGAAGACATCCGCAAACGCATCCGCGGAATTATGGGGCGCATCCCCGGCCACCGCGACGTGGACGCCGATTACCTCAAAACGCTTTTGCGAGACCAGATTGGACAACTCCTGTATAATAAGACCAAGAGACGACCGATGGTTTTACCGGTTATTATAGAAGTGTAATGACCGAGAATTTCTAATTATTCTAATTCCTAATTGACCTAAATAAATCACAATGACTAATGACTAAATTTTTAGAAATTGATGCTTGGGTCATTGTTTAGAATAATTAGGTTAATTAGAATAATTAGAAATTTATGAAAAACCCCATTCTTATATCGGGAATACAGCCAACTGGCAGACTCCACCTCGGCAACTACCTGGGTGCTTTGAAAAACTTTGTTGATCTGCAAAACTCCGGAAAGTATCAATGCCGCTTCTTCGTGGCCGATTTGCACGCATTGACGGAAAATCCGAACGCGAAAGATTTGAATAAAAATATTGTAAGTCTTGCGGCTGATTTTCTGGCCGCCGGATTGGATCCGAAAAAATCCACGATTTTTTTGCAATCACAAGTATCGCAAACGACAGAATTGGCGTGGATTTTAAGCGTGATTGCTCCATTCGGCGAATTGAACCGCATGACCCAATTCAAAGAAAAGTCCGGGGCGCAAAAAGAGAATGTTAATGTGGGTCTGTTTTTCTATCCAATTTTAATGTCCGCGGATATTATTTTGTATAACGCTGATTTTGTGCCGGTAGGCGAAGATCAGCTACAGCATTTGGAACTGGCCCGGACTCTGGCAAGAAAATTCAATAATAAATTCGGTCAAGCATTCATAGAACCGAAGGCTCTCTTAACCGCCACGCCTCGCCTGATGTCCTTGGACGATCCGTCAAAAAAAATGTCCAAATCCCGCCCTGCCGGTTGCCTTTTTATTGATGACTCGCCGGAAGAAATTGAAAAGAAAATAAAAACCGCCGTTACCGATTCCGGCAGTGAAATAAAATATGACGAAAAAGAAAAGCCGGGCATCTCCAATCTGTTATCAATAATGGCCGGCCTCTCCGGAAAGCCGATTGCAACTTTAGAAAAAGAGTTCGCCAACGCAAATTATGGAAAATTCAAACAATCTCTCGCCGTTTTGGTCAGCGATTATTTTGCTTCATTCAGAAAAAAGAAAGCGGCGCTATTAAAAAAACCAGCGACTCTCAAAAAAGTCCTTCAACACGGTTCGGTACAGGCTCAAAAAATCGCGGTGAAAAAACTGGCCGAGATTAAGGAAAAAATAGGCCTTGTAATTTAATTAAAAAGCCCTCCGTTACACATTGGAGGGCTTTCGCCACGTTCGTACAAATAATACGAAGGCGGCGCTTTGCACCATAAAAACCGTCACAATCAGCGGCCCCGCCAGCGCGTTAAAAACAACGTAGGCGGAAATCGCCGAGAGCACCAGTCCGGCAAATGATCCGGGAAAATCTTCGCGTTTGGTTGATAGCGCCAAAATTACTCCGGCGCCGATTCCAAGGCTCACCCAAATGTATTTGTTTTCAAAAAACATCA
>Ga0209541_10002238_pt1 | contig 36957 bp, 34 predicted proteins | sample RifCSPlowO2_01_FD_184027 | JGI IMG/M metagenome (GOLD analysis project Ga0209541, IMG submission 184027) | Groundwater microbial communities from Rifle, Colorado - Rifle CSP2_plank lowO2_0.1 (SPAdes) (version 2) | ecosystem: Environmental > Aquatic > Deep subsurface > Groundwater | place...
CTATCCTCGCCCCACAGGGGCGAGGTATTTCGCGGGGCGGCGCCGGGCTTCTTTTTTGGAAGAAGAAGCGCCCGCCGGCGCTTCATATCTGTCAGTCTCCCTACCCCGCAGCAAAGCTACGGGGTATTCGACTTCCAATAGAGGCTCGTTGTAGCTCCGAGATGCGGAAACCCGCGTGGCGCCGGAACATCCATGAGTCGAATCGGCCGTGGCGACCGCGCGCAAGATGCGCTAGTATCATTGGGCTATGGCGCGAAGCGGAGCGAAGCTCTCCGGAAAAAGGCTTTTGGTGTGCGGGGGATGCGGGTTCATGGGATCGAATTTCATCCATCGCATTCTCGAACGCATTCCGGATGCGCGCGTCGTTAATCTCGATGCGCTCACCTACGCGGGAAATCCCGCCAACGTACGAGGGCTCGATGCGCGGCGTTATCGCTTCGTGAAGGGGAACATCGCGAACACGCCGCTTATGCGCGCGCTCATGCGCGAGGCGGATATCGTCGTGAATTTCGCCGCGGAGACGCACGTCGACCGCTCCATTCATGAATCGTCCAAAGAGTTCGTCATGACGAACGTTGTCGGCGTGCACTCGCTTCTCGAAGCGCTACTCGCGTCGCCGAATATCAGAAAGATGGTGCACATCTCCACCGATGAGGTATGGGGCGATCTGCCGTTGCGCTCCAAAAGTAGATTCGTCGAAGAATCGGAATTTCGGCCGAATTCTCCGTATGCGGCGTCGAAAGCCTCGGGCGATCTTCTCATACGCTCCTATATGCGCACATACGGCGCTCCGGTCATTGTTACGCACTCCGTCAACAATTACGGACCGCGCCAGTATCCGGAAAAGTTGATACCGTTTTTCATACTGCGCGCGCTCAAGGATGAACCGCTCCCGCTGTACGGCACCGGGGAGAATATGCGCGATTGGCTGCATGTCAACGACCACTCCGATGCGATAATACTGGTACTCGAATCGGGGAATGCGGGCGAGATCTACAACATTTCTCAACAGCAGGAGCATTCGAACAAATACATCGCCAAAAAGATACTTCGCATACTCGGAAAACCGCTCTCTCTCATAACCTGCGTCGAAGATCGCCCGGGACACGATATGAAATACGCGGTCGATTCCTCAAAGCTTCGCTCTCTCGGATGGCGGCCGCGGAGATCTCTCAAAGAGGATCTGCCGGAAGTCATACAGTGGTTTCGGGAGCATCTGCCGTTGGGAGTTTCGTCGGCGAGCAATATGCATCTCGCGTATCCTCTGGTGATGAAAATGGGCAAAAGCGGGTTTGCGAAGCAAAAAGGACGCTATTTATCATGAGGATCGTATACGTTTCGAATTCCCGGATACCCACGCGCAAAGCGCACGGCGCGCAGATCACGCACATGTGTAGCGCGTTTACGGACTCGGGAGCGGAAGTAGAGCTCGTGGTCCCGCGGAAACGCAATTTTCTGGGAGTCGATCCGTTCGAATATTATCGCATTGAGAAGAATTTCAGCATCAGGCAGATCCCCATTCCAGATCTCGGGAGCATGACGAGCCGCTTCCCGAGGCTGATGCTTTTCGCGGATCTGTTCGCGTTTTCGATGGCGCTCCTTCTCGCACGCGTCGCCGGGCGCGGCGATGTCGTGTATTGCAGGGATTATCCGCTTCTCTTCCTCTTTTCGCCGAGGCGCAACACCATCGCCATCGAAGTGCACGACGTGCCGAAAACGCGCGGGATATTTTTGCGGGCGATCGCGCGGGCAAGAGTCGTCGTCGCCATTACGGAGGGCGTCAAAGGCGCGCTCGTCGCGCTTGGGATCGATGCTTCGCGCATCGTCGTCGCGCACGACGCCGTGCGGCTGGAGGATTTTTCGCATCCGGAGAGCAAGGCGGACGCGCGGCGGCGCCTCGGCTTGCCGCCGGATAAAAAGCTCGCACTCTATATCGGGCGCATAGACGACTGGAAGGGAACGGACACGTTCTTCGTTGCGGCGGCGCGTCTTCCCGCGAATGTCCGGGCCACCGTTATAGGAGGCGAGGATGGGCAGGTGAAAGCGCTGAAGAAAAAGCATCCGAACGTGCTCTTTCTCGGCGCGAGGCCGTACCGGGAGCTTGCGGACAATCAAGCGGCCGCCGACGCGCTCGTCTTGCCCAACACGGCGCGCTTCGACATATCCTCGAAATACACTTCGCCCTTGAAGCTCTTCTCATACATGGCCTCGGGGATCCCCATTGTCGCTTCCGGCGTGCCCTCCATACGCGAGATACTCGACGAACGGGCCGCGTATTTCGTTGCGCCCGACGATCCGCCGGCGCTTGCCGCCGGCATAGAGCGGGCGCTCGCGGATCCCGGCGCGCCCGGGAAAGCCGCGCGGGCGCGTGCTATCGTGCAGGGATATACGTGGCGCGCTCGCGCTCGGAATATCATGGAGCGCTTGAGAGCACCAGTATGAGAACACTCGCATTCGCACCGGGCCGGCTTGTCGCCATTGCGCGTCTCGCGCGCCGCGCCTATGGTCCATACAAGAGAAGCATTCTCGCGCTCGCGCTCCTGGGTTTTCTCGGAGGCATTCTCGAAGGCATAGGCATCAACGCCGTCATACCGCTCCTCACGCTCGTTCTCGGTCTTCCGGATTCGGCACCCGACTTTCTCTCGCGAGTTATCGAACAGCTCTTTGCGTTTGCCGGCATGCCCTTCCTGCCGCGGTACATTCTCTCGTTCATCGTCGTCCTTTTCATCGCGAAGAGCGCAGTCTCTCTTGCGCTGACCTACATTCAGATAGTCATAGCCGCGAAATACGAGCGCGAGACGCGCTCGCGATTGTTCAGCGCGGTTCTTCACGCCTCGTGGCCCTACCTCATCAAGCAAAAGCTCGGCAACCTCGAGACGGCTCTCATGATAGACGCGCCGGCAAGCTCCGCTCTGCTCTCGAAGATGAGCTTCACCATCTTGCTCGCGACGAGCACGCTCATTTATCTTGCGGTCGCATTCTCCATCTCCCCCCTCGTAACGCTCTCTACGCTTCTTCTAGGTGTGCTTATTTTCGTTACGTTCCGGCCCCTCATGAGCCGCGTGCATGCCCGTTCGCGTTCGCGCACCGAAGCGTATCGCGACACCGTGCACCATGTTACCGAGCACGTGGGAGGCCTCAAGACAGTCAAGGCGCTCGGCGTTGAGGCGCCCGCGATCGCGCGGGGAGAGGGTCTCTTCGAAAGCATCAAAGCGCTCTCTGTCCGCATCGGTTTTTTGCAGCAGCTTGCCTCGCAAACGGTCGCTCCCATCGGCGTCGTCTACATAGCCGCGATCCTCGCGCTCGCCTTCAAGACGCCGTTCATCAGCTTCGCCGCGCTTCCCGCCGTCCTCTACCTCATCTACCGCATCTTCACCTACGTCCAACAGCTCCAGAACAACGTCCAATACATGAGCGAGCTCGTGCCGCACCTCGAGCGCATCATCGCGTATGAAGAGAGCGCGGGCGGGAATGTCGAATCCGAGAAGGGGATCCTGCCGTTCTCGTTCGAGAGGGAACTCGCCTTCCGGAACGTCTCGTTCTCCTATGAGCCGGAACGCGAGGTCCTGCAGGGCGCTTCGTTCGGCATACCGAAGGGAAGCATGGTGGGCATCGTCGGCCCCTCGGGCGCGGGCAAGACGACGTGCGTCGATCTCATGCTCCGGCTTTTGGAGCCGAGCGCGGGCGTGATCGCGCTTGATGACATCGACAGCCGAACCATCGTCCTCTCCGCGTGGCGCCAGCGGATCGCCTATGTCTCCCAGGATCTTTTCCTGATACAGGACACGATCCGCAACAACATCCGTTTCTACGACGAGACGATATCCGACGAGGAAGTATGGAGCGCGGCGAAGAGCGCGCACATCGACGCGTTCATCAAGAAATGTCCGGACGGGCTCGATACAATGGTAGGCGAGCGCGGCATACAGCTATCTGCCGGCGAGCGCCAGCGGATCGTCATCGCGCGGGCGCTAGTGCGAAAGCCGGAACTCCTAATTCTTGACGAGGCAACGAGTTCGCTCGACAACGAATCGGAAGCGCACATCAAGCGTGTTATCGGCGAATTGAAGGGCCGCGTTACCATCGTCGCGATCGCGCATCGCCTCTCGACCATCATGGATTCGGATACGCTCGTCGTGCTCTCGGAAGGGCGGGTCGTGGAGACAGGTTCTCCCCGCGCCCTCCTCGCCGATACGAACTCGTACTTTTACAAAGTGTACTCGATTAATCAGTAGCCGATACTTATGCGCCCCGCGCCGGAGCCCGAAACCGGAATTCTCTTTGAAAAGCGTTACCTTTCTCGATAGTGCGCGGCGTGATAGTGTGCTCGCTATGAAAGGGATCATTTTGGCGGGAGGGAGCGGGACGCGCCTCTATCCCTTGACTGTTGCGACGAATAAGCACTTGTTGTCGGTCTATGACAAGCCGGTCATCTATTACGCCGTTGCGAAACTCGTCGACGCCGGGATCGACCAGATCATGATCGTGACCAATCCAAGCCATGTGGAGGATTTTGTGAGACTTCTGGGCTCCGGCAAGGATTTCATCTCGAAGAAAACAGGAAGCCAAATCCAAATCGTCTACACGATCCAGAATGAGCCTCATGGAATTGCCCATGCGCTGTACGTAGGGAGCGGATATATCGGCAAAGACTCCTGCATCGTTTATCTCGGTGACAATATATTTGAGGACGATATTACGCCGCATATCAGGAAGTTCAAGCGTGGCGCGCAGGTATTTCTTAAGAAAACCAGAAACCCCGAACGCTTCGGCGTGGCCGAGCTTGGCAAGGGAGGCACGGTCTTGAGCATCGAAGAAAAACCCCAGAAGCCAAAATCACAATACGCGGTGACCGGCCTGTATCTCTACGACAATACGGTAATCGAGAAACTTAAGAATCAGACCCGTTCGGCCCGCGGGGAGTACGAGATCACCGGCATCAACAACAGGTATATCGAAGAGGGGGCGCTGAAGTCGGTGATACTGGAAAAGGATTGGTTTGACATCGGCACGTTCGACAGCCTTCTTGACGCATCGTTGCACATGCGCAAGAAAAAGAACGGGCGCGGGACTGCACAGAAATTGCTGTGAATGAAATGTTTCCGCACCTGTCTGCTCACGACCCCGCCGAGACGTATGAAGATAATGCTCATATGGCCGATGCCGGCTCCAGAAGTGAAGATACTGCTTGATAGGATAGAGCGCGCAGGGCACGAGATCGTGTATTGGGTCGGCGAGTGGCCCGTGTCTCACCTTTCCCCTAATGGAGCAGTTTTTCACGATCACTACGATGCGTGGGACGCGAGACCTGCGGAGACGTTCGCACAAGAAGCGTTTCCGCCGCCGAGCGCGGAGCTCATTGCCTCCATGTACGAGACCGAATCGCTCATTCTCACAATGATGAACAAGCGCTACGACAAGGCGCCCGTGGATGAGCGCAAGCATATCTACTACACAATGCTCGGCTACTGGGACGCAGTGCTTGATCGCCTGAAGCCGGAGGCGATCATCTTCAACGATATTCCGCACAGTATCTACAGCAATATCATCCATGATCTCGCGAAACGACGAGGGATACCGCGGATCTCATTCGAGGATACATGGGTCGCTCTCCGTCTTCTCTCGTACGGCGATTTTTGGAAAGGAAGCGATGGTTTGCGCGTAGCCATAAAGCGTGCACAAAAGCGCGGAATTACTCTCTCTGATTTGGGAGAAGAGTTGCGCTCGTACTATGTAGTGAATACGCGCGAGAAACCGGGAACTGTCCCTACGTATCTTATGGACCAAAAAAATATGGCGGAAGGCGCCGGGCTTGCGCGTCATCGCGCTCATATCGCGTTTAGTGCAATACGCTCCGGTCTAATCTTCAGGCTTGTTTTGCGGTATGTCTCGAGGCTCTTACAGAAAAATCTTAGGGATGAGTATGGGAAACTCCAGAAACCAGCCGATCTCCAAAAGCCTTTCGTATATTTTCCGCTGTCGTTTCAGCCGGAGAGGACGACGTCGCCGCAGGGGGGCGTATACCATGATCAGATACTTGCGGTGGAGACGCTCGCGTGTGCGCTACCGCCGGGATGGCGCATCTATGTCAAGGAACATCCTTCGCAGTGGTGGGTGCGCGGCAAGACTCGTTATTCGAGTACACGTTATAGAGGCTATTATGAACGTATTGCGCGCATATCTCGCGTCACTCTTGTGCCGTCTGCGACGAGTAGCTTCGAGCTCATTCGACGCGCACGCGCGATCGCAACGGTGACTGGTACGGCAGGGTGGGAAGCGCTTCTGCAGGGCAAACGGCCCCTCATATTTGGCCTCCCGTGGTACAGGGACTGTCCTGGACTGTTCGTTGTTCGATCGTCGGAGGAGTGCAAAGCGGCATTCAGCGAGTTGCAAAAAAATGGCTCTGTCGCCGGATCCGAGATTCTGGCGTTCCTGAAGGCACTCGAGGAGATGAGCGTACGCGCTCATATAGGAACTCCGACAGGCGAGTCGCCGCACATCAACAACGAAGACAATATGCGGGCGATCTCGGAAGCCGTATGCGTAGAATTAAAAGGCTGGAAATAGGAGCGTTCCGTTGCCCTACTGTCATTTTTAGTGTAAGAAGCGAAGCATGAAAAGGCGGTCTACTCGCGCTCTCACCAAGAAAGCGCCGAAAAAAGTCTACGTGCTCGGCGCGGGCATGAGTGGGCTTTCGACCGCGCTCCGGCTCGCCGAACTCGGAGTGGACACGACCATTATCGAAAGGGAGCATCGGGTTGGGGGTCTTGCGGGTAGCTTCGCATGGCACGAATTCAAGAACCTCGACTATGGACCGCATATCTATCATACGCCTGACAAGCAATTAGAGAAGATATGGAAAAAGGAATATGGCGATTTGTTCCACCAAAACGAGTTCTGGGGCAAGAACGTCAAGGGGCAGAAGTTCGACCAGTATTTCGATTATCCGCTCTCATTCGCATCGCTGAAGAAATTTCCCGGGGAAACGCGCAATAAGATCCTCAATGAACTCGCGCATCTCGACGAAGAGAGGAAGGCGAAGGCGAAAAGTTATGCCGAATACGTGCGGGAGCTCGTGGGTCCCACGCTCATGGAATATTTTTTTATCCGCTATCCGCAGAAGTTGTGGGGTGTCTCCATCGATGAAATGACCGCCAACTGGGCGCCCAAGCGAGTCCATTTTAGGACGAAAGACGAACATTTCCACGCAGGTCAGTGGAGCGCCGTCGGGAAATTCGGCTCAGGAAAGATAGTGGAGCGAATGACTGAGCGTTATAAAAAAGCAGGCGGCAAGCTCATACTCGGGACCTCTGTCACAGCGATGGAGCACTCGAAGGGTCTGATACACAAGATCGTACTCGGGAAAAAGAAGGTCGCCGTAGGGTCATCGGATAATGTCATCTCGACCATTCCCATACCCGTCATGGCAGAGTATCTAGGTGTCAGGAATAAACTTAAGTATCGCGGGGCGAAACTCGTATTCGTCGCGCTCAAAAAGAACGCGGCCATACCGGACAAGTTCAATTTTCTCTATTATGACGCTCCGGAGATAATTTTTCATCGCGTGAGCGAGCAAAAGAAGTTCTGCGCACTCGGTTTTCCGAAGGACAAAACCGTTCTTTCGTGTGAGATCGCATATACCAAAGGCGACGCGCTTGATACGGCCGATGGGAAGGAAATAACAGTCCGCGTCGTCAAGGACCTCATCCAAGTAGGCCTCGTGAAAAAAGAAGAGGTCATTGATACCGTGATAGTCTCACTTCCGTACGTCTATCCGCTTCTGGTTCGCGGAAGCGAACCAGAACTTGTTGACGTGCGTAGCCGCCTTGGTGCGTTCAAACAACTCTATTGTATCGGTACAGGCGGCGATTTTCGCTACGACGATCTGCATGTTTTGCATATCCGGGGGACCGATCTTGCAGAGAGACTCGCCTCGGACGACGGCGAGGAAGAGCGGGAGCTCATCAAAGACGATACGACATTTCGTTTCAATCGGTCGGTTGTTCTTGGCAAGCACGCGGTGGCGAAAGATAATCCGGCGTTCATCATTGCCGAAGCGGGACTCAACCATAACGGAAGCCTTCGGCTCGCTCTTGAGCTTGTCGATAAAGCGGCAGAAGCGGGGTGCAACGCGGTTAAATTTCAAACCTATCGAGCCGAGAACAGAGTGTCGCGCGCCGTTAAAGGCAATCGCTATGCGGAAGAACTCATTGATCTGGAGGAAACTACCTACGACATGTTGCACCGGCTCGAGCTGAGCAGGAGAGAACATGAGAAACTCTTCGCTTACGCGAAGGAAAAAGGCATCGAGATGTTCTCGACGCCGTTCGATCTCCAGAGCGTCGATCTGCTTGAACGCTTAGGCGTCTCCTTCTACAAGATCTCTTCCATGGACCTCGTGAATCTGCCGCTCATCAAAAAGGTTGCCGGAACAGGGAAACCTCTCATCGTCTCGACCGGTATGTCGACACTCGGCCAAATAGAGGATGCGGTCAACGTCGTGCGCGACACGGGCAACGAGAATCTCATATTACTCCACTGCATTTCCAGCTATCCTGCAGCGCCGCAAGATATGAATGTAGTCGTCATGGATACGCTTAGGAAGGCGTTCGGCGTTCCCGTCGGGCTCTCTGACCATTCCATTGGACTCTCCGTAGCTTCTGTAGCGCTTGCGCTCGGGGCGGAGGTCATCGAGCGGCATTTCACCCTCGACCGGTTCATGGAAGGACCCGATCATATTCTCTCGTCCGATCCGGAAGAGATGAAAGAACTTGTGCGCCTCTCGCACCTTATTCCTGTGATCAAAGGCTCGTCAGAAAAAGTCATTCTCGGAAGTGAGCGTGAGACCATCAATCGTTTCAAGAAGTGTCTCTATGCTGCGATCGATATTCCCGCTGGGAAGAAGATCACGGAAAGAATGATCGCGGTAAAAGGCCCTGGGGGAGGGATACTCCCAAAATATCTGGATGTTGTCGTCGGTAAGACGGCGAAGGCATATATCCAGAAAGATCGCGCAATCGAATGGAGGCACATTTGATGTACTGGCATATCCGCGCAAAAACACGGCGCATATAACCGCGGGTGTCTATGGTAGGATATCTCCCATGGTTGGAAACGTGATCGAAAGGATAGGGAACGCGGAGCGAAAGTACGTTGAAGAGATGCTCGCCTCGGATTTCTCGAATTCACGGAATCCGGGAATGCTCGGGCGCTTTGAAAAAGCGTTTGCCGAAAAGATCGGCGTGAAGTACGCGATCGCGCACGTGAACGGCACGGCGACCCTGCACTCCGCGCTCTTTGCCGCCGGCGTGCGCGCGGGCGACGAGGTCATCACGACGCCGCTTACCATGTCGTCCCCGGCGCTCTCCATCCTGCAGGCGGATGCCGTGCCGGTCTTTGCCGACGTGGTGGAAGACACTCTGCAGATCGATCCTGCCTCCATCGAGCGAAGCATCACGCCGCATACCAAGGCCATTATGCCCATCGCGCTCTACGGACTCTCGCCCGATATGGATGCGATCATGGCACTGGCAAAAAAACACAACCTCGTCGTTATAGAAGACGCGGCGGAAACCTTCCTTTCCAAATACAAAGGGCGAATGGTCGGCTCGATAGGGCACCTTTCGAGTTTCAGCTTGCAAGCGACGAAGCATATAACCGCAGGGGAGGGCGGCGTCGTATGCACGGATAGCCCGGAGATGGCAGACCGCGTGCGCAAATTCTCTGTCTTGGGGTACTCAACTGTTTCCGCGACCGTCGGTAAGATAACGAAAGACGACATACAAAACCCGGATTTCGAACGGCACGTCCAACTCGGGTACAACTATCGCATGCCGGAGATTTGCGCGGCTATTGCGCTTGGCCAGCTTGAGCACGCGGAAGAGCTGGTTCAGCGCCGCATCGATGCCGCGAATCTTTTCATCGAGGCTATCGGGGAGTGCGCGTGGCTCCTGCCGCAGGTTACGCCGGGAGACTGCGTCAATTCATATTGGGCGCTTGCGGTGCGGCTTGTCCATCCGACGCTCGCGTGGGCGGATTTCCGCAAGAAATTCATGGAGCTCGGCGGCGACGGCGTGTATGCCGCGTGGAAGCTCTCATACCAGGAGCCGATGTTTAGGGAAGCGACGCGTAATTTTGCGGGCAAGGAAAAGATATTGGAGGCAACGCACGAAGGAGGGATCCCAGTATATCCGGATGGTCTTTGTCCTGTCGCGGAACGCGTGCAAAAGCAGGTGCTTGCATTCAAGACGAACTACTGGGATTGGAGCCGGGCCGAGAAACAGGCAGACATACTAAAGCATACGATACAATACTTTTCATGATCAATGGCAAGCGCGTCGTTGCGACCATCGAAGGCCGGATGACCTCCACAAGGCTTCCCGGCAAGATCATGATGCCGCTTGCGGGGAAGCCCGTGATGGCGCATATGATAGAGCGGCACCGCCGAAGCAAACTCACCGACGAGGTGGTTGTCGCGACGACGACGAACGCGACCGACGATCCGGTCGTCGCGCTCTGCGAGGAAACGTACTGCCCGTATTTCCGCGGTAGCGAAGCAGATGTGCTCGGGCGTATCGTCGAAGCCGGCAAGGCCCACAGCGCAGATATTCTCGTACAGGGCATGGCCGACAGTCCGCTCGTAGATTGGCGCATCGTCGACAGGCTCATCACCATGCTCGCCGAAGGCGGCTACGATTGCGCGACCAATGAGTTCAAGGGCGAGGATTCATTTCCCGACGGGTTCGACATGCGCGTTTATTCGTTCCCTGTCCTTCAGAAAGCGGCTGAAGTCGACAAAGATCTTGCTCTTCATGAGCACGCGGGCTATTCCATCCGTTCACAGCCGAAGAAATTCAAACTTTTTCACTGGAAGGCAGAAGGCGTCATGCGTTGGCGAGCGCTCCGACTGACGCTCGATACGAAGGAGGATCATCAACTCATATCCGCCGTATATGACGAGCTGTATCCGAAGAACACCGACTTTTCTGCCGAGGACGTCGTCGCATTCCTGAAGAAGCGGCCGGATCTCGTCGCACTCAACAGCGGCGTCAAGCAACGCGCGCCGGAGCACGATGGAAAGGCCGTATGAAGCTATCCGTTGTCGTGTGCGTGCGCAACGAGGAGAAGCGCCTGCGCGAATGTCTGCAGACCGTCTACGCGAATCATCCCGAGGAGGTCATCGTCGTAGACGGCGGCTCGACCGACAAGACCGTATCAATCGCGCGCGAGTTTCCCGGCATCCGCATCATCGAAAGCCCTCGCTCCAATCTCACCCGGGACAGACAAAAGGGTATTGACGCCGCGCGCAACGAACTCGTCGCGATGATCGACGCGGATCACCGGCTTCGTCCCGGCGACCTTGCATCGCTAGAGAAGGATATGCGCGAATACAATTTGGATATCGTGGCAGGCGGGCTCATCTCATATAATAATCAGGGATTTTGGAATAGAGGCGAGGAAGCATGGTGGGAGTTGGCGGTCAACAACCCTCTCGGCGCGCGCACTATGATAACCACCGCGCCAGCCATCTACAAAAAGCGCGTATTCGACCACGTGCGTTTCGATGACACGGTAACGGCGACTGTCGACGATACCGATTTTATGTACCGTCTCTCGAAGTTCCCTTTTCTGCGAATCGGTGTCGGCGCGACGAAGATACGGCAGTACCATTTCGCCACGCTTCGAAGTTATGTGAGGAAGTTCCTGCTATACGGCAAAGGCGACGGCGAATTCTGCAGGAAGCACCCGAACCGCGCGCCCTCGATGTTTTTCCATCTTCTGATACGCTATCCCATAGTCTACTCGTGGAAGGCGATACGCGCGGGCAAGCTATATGCCATACCATTCTTCGTATTGCAGGGCTCGGTACGTTTTATAGGTCTCGCGGGGTATTTTCTCCGCGTAGCACAGAGGTCCATATTTTAGACAGAACTATCTATCGTATGTATAGTATGGGGCAATGCGCAGAATGGTTAAAAAACATGGCGTTTTTATCACAGGCCTCACCGGATTCGTCGGGAGCCATCTGGCCGACTATATCCTCGCGAATGCGCCGGAGTATACGATCGTAGGTCTCGTACGCTGGCGGTCGCCCAAGGACAATATCCGGCACATCCTGGATAAAGTCATCCTCGAGTACGGGGACATGACGGACCTTCCTTCCATCCGCGCCGCGCTTGAAAAGCACCGGCCCGAATTCATCTTCCACCTCGCCGCCCAATCCTACGTGGATTTCAGCTTCGCGGCTCCGCTCGCGACGCTTGAGGCCAACGTAATGGGTACGGCGACACTCCTCGAAGCGGTGCGTGCCATGAAGGCGCAGAGCGGCTACGATCCGGTGATCCACATCTGCTCCTCATCCGAGGTGTACGGCCAGGTGCGTAAGGATGAAGTTCCTATCACCGAGGACAATCCGTTCCGGCCTGCGTCTCCCTACGCGGTCTCCAAGGTTGCGGAAGACATGCTGGGCCAGCAATACTGGCTTTCCTGGAAGATACGGAACATCCGCACGCGCATGTTCACGCACACCGGTCCGCGGCGCGGTGAGGTCTTCGTCCTTTCCAATTTCGCCAAACAGGTGGCGGCCATAGAGGCCGGAAAACAAAGACCGATACTACAGGTAGGAAATCTTGCGAGCATCCGCACCTTTATGGACGTTCGGAACGCCGTCGAGGCATATTGGCTTCTCGTACACAAATGTCCTCCAGGCGAGGTCTACAATATCGGGGGAGCGGAGACGATGACGATCGGGGACATGACCAAAAAACTCCTTGCTCTATCAACGGTGAAGAACATAAAGGTGAAAGTGGATCCAGCCCGTTTGCGTCCATCCGACGTAACGCTTCAAATTCCTTCAACGAAGAAATTTGAAAAAGCGACCGGCTGGAAGCCGACGATACCTTTTTCGCAGACACTGCAAGATACGCTCGACTATTGGCGGGAGCATTTCGAACGGAACGTCTGATAGCCAGCTATGATAATCACGCGCACTCCATTCCGCGTCTCCTTTTTCGGTGGAGGAACCGACTATCCCGCCTGGTACAAAGAAAACGGAGGCGCCGTCTTGAGCGCTTCGATAGACAAGTACTGCTATTTGACCGTGCGGCACTTCCCGCCGTTCTTCGACTCCCGCTACCGGATCCGCTATTCGAGGACCGAGGATACCAGGACGCATGACGAGATCGAGCATCCCGCGGTGCGCGAATGTCTGAAGTTCCTCGATCTCAAAGAAGGACTGGAGATATTGCACACGGCGGATCTGCCCGCGATGTCGGGTCTCGGTTCCAGCTCGTCGTTCACCGTAGGTCTTCTGCATGCGCTCCATGCGCTACGCGGAAAAGAAGTCGCGAAACAAGAGCTTGCGGAGCAAGCCATACACGTAGAACAGGAACGCATCAAGGAGAACGTCGGTTCGCAGGACCAGGTAGCAGCCGCGTTCGGCGGCGTGAATAGAATAGAATTTTCGGGCAAGAAGGGGATCGCGGTATCTCCAGTAGCCGTTTCGCATGGGCGTCTTCGCGATCTCGAAGACCGCCTTCTGCTTTTTTTCACGGGATTCTCCCGACGCGCCTCGGAAGTCGCCGCCGAACAAGTGAGAAACATTCCACAAAAGGCCGCAGAGCTCGCGCGGATGCGCGCGATGGTGGACGAGGGACAGCGCATTGTGGAAACGGAGGACCTCGATGATCTCGGGGCTCTGCTCCATGAGGCTTGGATGCTGAAGAGAGGCCTCTCTCCCGTGATAACGAATGATGACCTCGATGCGATCTATGAGCGCGGACGCGCCGCAGGCGCGCTCGGTGGAAAACTCCTCGGCGCGGGAGGGGGAGGGTTCATGCTGTTCTACGTCCCGAAGGAAAAGAAAAATGCCGTCCGCGCCGCCCTGAAGAAGTTTTTATGCGTACCGTTCCGCTTTGAAACCGAAGGGAGCCGCATCATCCTCAATAACCCATCCGAGAAATATGAGATATCCGACGCGTAAGAAAATGGCGTATGATAGGAGGCATGCAGGCTGAAGACGTACTCAAGCATGCGTTTGAAAGGCACGGCGATGCGCTTCGAAAAAGCGAGGCGATACTTAAAACGGTGGCGCGCGGCGCGGAGCTTCTTGCCGAAACGCTGAAAGGAGGCAAAAAAGTTTTCGCATGCGGCAACGGCGGAAGCGCGGCCGACGCGGAGCATTTTATAGGCGAGCTTCTCTGTCGGTACAAGGATGACCGTAAGCCGCTTCCCGGCATCTCGCTCGTCTCGCCCGTAAGTACGCTGACCGCGATAGCGAACGACTATTCTTTTGAAGACGTGTTCGCGCGACAGATAGAGGCGCTTGGCAACGAGGGCGACGTGCTTCTCGCAATTTCAACGAGCGGGACGTCGAAGAATATGCTTGCAGCGCTCGAAGCGGCTCGAAGGAAAGGACTTCGCAGCGTTCTTCTAACAGGAGCCAAAGGCGTATCGCTTTCCGAAAAAGCGGATGTCGTTGTCGCCGTTCCCTCGGAGGAAACTGCGCGCATCCAAGAGATGCACGAGCTCATCTATCACGGCTGGTGCGAATTCCTTGACACCCAATCCGGCGCAAGAGGGTGAATTCGTCATACGACATGAACGCTCCCGTACACGCCGTCCCGAAAAACGCGCGCATCTATGTCGCGGGGCACAGGGGACTCGTCGGTTCGGCGATAGTGCGGGCACTTAAGAGGCATAGCTTCACGGATCTCATTGCGGCCTCATCGGGCGAGCTCGACCTGCGCGACCAAACGCGCGTGTCGAGATTCTTCACATCCGAAAAGCCGGAATACGTATATCTTGCCGCGGCGAGGGTGGGAGGCATCGTCGCCAACAACACCTATGAGGCGGATTTTATTTACGACAATCTGATGATCGAAGCGAACGTAATACGCGCGGCGCACAAATACAACGTGAAAAAACTGCTGTTCATCGGCAGTACCTGTATCTATCCAAGGCTCGCACCGCAACCGATGAAGGAAGAATACTTGTTAACTGGCTCGCTCGAGCCGACAAATGAGTCGTATGCGGTCGCAAAAATAGCCGGTGTCAAGCTCTGCCAGGCCTTCAATCGTCAATACGGCGCGCGCTATATTTCCGCTCTGCCGACCAACCTCTACGGCCCAGGAGACAGCTTTGATCTCGAAAATGGGCACGTGCTTCCGGTCCTCATCAGGAAATTTCACGAGGGGAAAATACGCGGAGCGCCGTCTGTCGCGGTATGGGGCACCGGAGAGCCATTCAGGGAATTTTGTCACGTGGATGATTGCGCCGAGGCGTGCGTCTATCTAATGAGCAACTACGAAAGCGGTGAAATAATCAATATCGGCGTCGGGAAGGACATCCGCATCGGGGAGCTTGCCGAACTCGTGAAAAAGGTCGTGGGCTACAAAGGAGATATTGTATTCGATACCGCGAGACCCGACGGCGCTCCGAGAAAATTACTCGACGTCTCAAAGATCAACGCGCTCGGGTGGACGGCAAAGATTCCCCTCGAAGACGGCATCAGAAAGACATATGAATGGTATCTGCAAACGGAGAACCATCGCGGTGAAGGGACGGCCGCTCGAACCAGCGCATGAAAAACAAGATAGCAACGGCGAATGCCGGTTCGTGCCCTCTCTGCTCTGGCAAACGCTCAAAGACCGTGGGGGATACGACGTATGCCGGCTTTCACGGCGATGAGTCGTATACGGTTCACATCGTCCAGTGCAAAGACTGCGGGTTTGTCTACCAGGATCCGCGGCTGAACGATCGCGCGCTCGATGCGTACTACGGTTCGCACGACACCTACTTCGACACGTCGCATCTCGAGACTCCTCTACCGGTCTTGAAGAGATACGAAAGCGTGCATCGGTTCGTCGCGGAGCACATGAAGCTCCCGCCAAAACCGTCGCTCCTCGACGTCGGCACGTTCCTCGGACAATTTCCCGCGTTCATGCGGGAGAAAGGTTTTACGGTCGCGGGAATAGACATCAACGCCCGCTCGGAGGAGATGGGAAAGAGGCGGGGCTTTTCCATCCGGCGGGCGACCCTCGCCGATCTGGCAGGTTCCGGCGAGCGGTACGACCTGATCACGCTCAATCATCTGCTTGAGCATCTCTCTGATCTTGCGGTTCTGAAGATCGCCAGAGGATTGCTTCATAAAAACGGTGCGCTTTTCATCGAAGTGCCGAATGTCGAAGATATCCCCCGCGACGCCATTGGGTATTTTACGGCGGAGCATTTGAGCTATTTTTCGCCCGCGACGCTCACGCGTCTCATGGCGCGCTACGGATTCTCCCTATATGCGCTCGAGCTCCGTGCCGGACGCATCACCGACGCGGAACTCGGCTCCATTCTGGCGTTGTTCGCGCCCGCTCATGAGATCCGTCAACCGTTGACGGAACGGGAGCGCATCGTGCGCGTATTGCGATCGCTCAAGGGGAAGGAGGCATACCTGTGGGGAAGCGGATTCCATTCGAAAATGCTGATGGGCTTGTATCCGCTCGATATCGCCGGCCTCATCGACTCGTCGCCGGAGAGGCAGGGAAAGACGCTTTTCGGGAAGAAGATCCACGCTCCGTCTGACGTGAATCCGGCGTGTATTTTGGTTTCTTCGTTCGGTTCAGAGAAGGAGATAGCCGCCGCCGCCCGGAAGATGTTCCCGGAAGCGGAAGTCGTTACGCTATACGAGGCGGAACCTTCCCGCGGCTAAAGACTAGCGTATGATGGATGCAATTTTTCTCGACCGCGACGGCGTTCTTAATGAGGAGATCGGCTACGCGAGCGATCCGAAAGATCTGCGCCTTATTACCGGCGCCACCGCTGCCATCCGTGTTTTCAATGAGCGCTCCATTCCCGTTGTTGTTGTCTCGAACCAATCCGGCATTGCACGCGGATACCATACGGAAACCGATACCAAACGCTTTAATGCCGCGCTTTCGAAAGCTCTCCAGAAAGAAGGCGCATATGTCGACGGCTGGTACTACTGTCCGCACCATCCGGACGGCAAAGGAGAATACGCGAAGGTCTGCGATTGCCGAAAACCGATGCCGGGCCTTTTGCGGCGAGCCGCTGATGAAATGAGCCTTGATCTCTCGCGCTCGGTCGTGATCGGCGACAAAGCAAGCGATATCGCCGCCGGCATTGCCGTCGGGTGCCAAACCGTCCTCGTCTTGACCGGGCACGGCGCGAACGAATGGGCGGTCTGGCGCGAGGATTTCCAGCCGTCGCACGTCGCTCCCGATCTTGCGCGCGCTACCGAATGGCTTCTTGCGAAATGGCGGCGCATTTGCAGGCCCATCGGAAGTTGAGTACTCTCCTTGTATGAAGAAGCGAGCATCGGGCGGAACGAACGATCCGTTCTCGGGCAAGGGTCAGCGTTTGTGGCAAAAAGCGAAAACGCTCATTCCCGGCGGCAACCAACTTCTCTCGAAGCGCGCCGAGATGTTCCTGCCAGAGCTCTGGCCCGCGTATTACTCAAAAGCAAAAGGAGCATGCGTCTGGGATCTCGACGGACGCAAGTATCTCGATTTCTCTATTATGGCCGTCGGCGCGTGTGCGCTCGGATATGCCGATGCGGACGTGGATCGCGCCGTTGTTCGCGCGATACGGCGCGGCTCCAATTGCACGCTCAATGTTCCGGAAGAAGTGGAGCTTGCTGAAGCGCTCATAAAAATTCACCCATGGGCCGAAATGGTTCGCTATGCGCGCACAGGAGGAGAGTCCATGGCAATAGCCGCGCGCATCGCGCGCGCACATACCGGACGGGACATTATCGCTTTCTGCGGTTATCACGGCTGGGCGGATTGGTATCTGGCGACGAATTTGAAAGACCCAAAGGGCCTCAACGACCATTTGCTCGCCGGCCTCGAACCCAAGGGCGTGCCGCGAGGATTGCGCGGCTCTATACTGCCGTTCCACTACAACAAGATAGAAGAACTGGAGAAGATCGTTGAAGAAACAGGAGGAAAGCTTGCCGCTATCATTATGGAGCCGGTGCACACGGTCGAACCAAAGAATGATTTTCTCAAGAAGGTGCGAGCGGTAGCTGATAGAATCGGAGCCGTTCTTGTGTTCGATGAGATAACGGTCGGCTGGAAGCTCGCGTACGGCGGCGCGCACCGCTTGTACGGCGTGAACCCCGACATGGCGATATTCGGCAAGGCGACCTCGAACGGCTATCCGATGGGCGCGATCATCGGAAAGCGCGAGGTGATGCAGGCGGCGCAGGACTCGTTCATTTCATCAAGTTACTGGACGGAGGCTATCGGCCCGGTAGCGGCGCTCGCAACGCTAAAGAAAATGAAAAAGGTGGACTTGCCGCGGCGCTTCAAGCGCATCGCGGGCCGCGCGCGCGCGGTATGGCTTGAAGCGGCGAAGAAGCATGGCCTCGCGATATCGGCGTCGGAAATACTCGCGATACTGACCTTTACGCTGGAAGGCGCCGATGCGCAACAGGCGAAAACGCTGTTCGTGCAGGAGATGCTGAAGCGCGGTTTCCTCGCCTCCAACATATTTTATGCGTCTCTCGCGCACACGGACGCGCACGTGAGGAAATACGCGAAAGCCGTTGACGAGGTTTTCGGCATCATCGCGAAGGCGCGCAGAGAGGGCGGCGTGGGAAAATTACTGAAGGGACCCGTCGCACACACGGGCTTCCAACGGCTGAATTGAGCGAGATCTCGGTACAGCGCATCACTTCACGCAGAACACGTTGTAGCCGCTCGTTTGCTTGCTCGATTCTTTCTTAAAGAGGCGGTCCAGTATGTTGAAAACGGAGCTCCGTTTTGAGAAAAAGGGGAGTAGATTCATCACGGTCTCGAGCGCGCCGCGGACGTTCTGTATCTCGACGTGTTTGAAATCACGCGTGAGGTACTGCAGTCCGTCGTAGGTAAACCGATAAAAGTCGCCGTAGTATCCCGGCATGGGATGGTAGTAGTACAGAAAGGGGACATAGATGAAAGCGTATCCACCCGGCTTTAATACGCGATGTATCTCCTTCATGGCTTTCTGCGGCTCCTCGACGTGTTCTAGGAGAGCAATGCAGAGTATCGCGTCGACGCTATTATCGGCGAGCGGCAGGGCATGAACGTCGCCCACGATGTCGGGCTTATAATCCGGGACTTTGTCGAGGATCTTGTAATCTACCTTCTTAATGTAGTCGCCGAGCCACGGATTTTGATTCCCGCGGTTGTTTCGCTCGGCATCCACCCGCAATCCTCCCCCGATGTCAACAATGATCCGTTTTTCCGTGAATATCTTTATGATCTTCTCCTTGAAAAAGGCATTCCACGGTAGCGCTCGCATATCGCTTCGATCAGTTTGAGCGGTACGCGCCGAGTGGCGCCTTCTTCGCGCCCCGGTACCGCGAGAGCTTCGGCATATCCACGCCGGTAGATTGTGGCAGGATGACGAACATATTCTTGAGTTCGATCGCGTGCTCCGACTCGTCCTCGGTCATCAGGGTCTCGTGCAGTTTCTCCCCGGGACGCAGGCCGATGAGCTTGATCGCGACTTTTCTCCCACGCGCCTCTTTTTCGATGAAGTCATGCGCGAAATCGATGACACGGCGGGCCGGCTTCATTTTGAGGACGAATATCTCTCCGCCCTGCATTGTGTCGAGCGCGGAGAAAACGAGCCGTACTGCGTCCGGTATTCCCATGAAAAAGCGCGTCGCGCGCTTGTCCGTCACCGTAATGGGTTTGCCTGCGGCGAGCTGATTGCGCCAGAGATCGAGGACGGAGCCTCGCGAGGCGAGGACGTTTCCGAACCGGACAGACGCGAAGCGCGTTCTGTTCTTGCCGATGGTCGCGTTCGCGGCGGTTACGAGGCGCTCCATCATGAGCTTTGAGGCGCCGAGTACGGACGCGGGGTCGGCGGCCTTGTCGGTCGATATCGCGAGGACTTTTTCGGCGTCGTGGCGGAGCGCCGTCTCGATTACGTTTTGCGTGCCGATGATGTTGGTTTTCACGGCCTCGAACGGATTGTACTCGCACGCCGGCACATGTTTCAGAGCCGCGGCGTGGAAGACAATGTCGATACCGCGGAATGCGAAGTCCAAGCGCTCTTTATCGCGGATATCGCCGATGAGAAAGCGCAGACGCTTGTCTGATGAAAGCTCGCTTTTAAGCTCGTGTTGCATGTGCTCGTCGCGACTGAATATCCTGATCTGGCGAGATTTCGTCTTCAGTAGCTGGCGAACGATCTCGGAGCCGATAGAGCCGGTTCCGCCCGTGACGATAACGGCCTTGCCCGAGATAGCCTGCTTCATATGGCGTTGGTCATAGTATCTTTCAGTATTTTTGCGATGCACGCAACATCTCGCTTCGTGAGACCGATATAAAAGGGAAGTGCAAGCGTACGCTTGCTTGTGGCTACCGACACCGGACACGCGTCTTTTTTGTACCCCAGCGATCGATAGAATTTAAAAAGGTGTATCGAGGGAAGGTAAGGTCTTGTATGGACGCCGCGTTTTTTCAGCTTCTCGATGAGGGCGTCTCGGCCGAGCTTTGCGTTTTTGAGCGCTATAACGTAGACGAACCATGTATTCGTCGCCTTGCGTGCTGTTTTAGGCACGGTGACGAGATGCGAAAGCGGGGCAAGCGCTTTCGTGTACCACCCCGCGAGCTCGCGACGTTTCCTGATGAGGAATTTGATATTCTTGAGCTGTGAGAGTCCGAGCGCGGCGCTCATCTCATCCATGCGGTAGTTGTAGCCGAGGCGGTCGTGGTCGAGCCACTGCATGTTGGGCGCGCGCCCCTGATTGCGTAGCGAGCGGCAGAGCGCGTCAATACGCTTATCGTCGGTCACGAGCATGCCGCCCTCGCCGGTCGTCATCTGCTTGTTGGCGTAAAAGGCGAATACGGCCGATTGCCCGAACGTACCGGCTCTTTTGCCATTAAAGGTGGAGAGGAGCGATTCGCACGCGTCCTCGATAACGACGAGCTTGTGTTTTTTCGCGATGTTCATAATGGCGTCCATCTGCGCGGGCTGGCCGAAGATGTGTACGGGCATGATGGCCTTCGTCCTTTTTGTAATACGCGCCTCTATCTTTGCCGGGTCTATGTTATAGGTAACTGGATCGATGTCGACAAAAACTGGCTTCGCTCCGACGTAGAGGATGGCGTTGGCGGACGCGACGAACGAGAACGGGGTCGTTATCACTTCGTCGCCTTTGCCGATGCCGGCGGCGATGAGCGCGAGATGAAGCCCCGCAGTGCCGCTCGAGACAGCGCATGCATACTTCGTACCGACTACTCGCGCGAATTTCTTCTCGAATTTTTCTATATACGGGCCGATGCTTAGAATGCCTGAGCGTAGCGCTTCGAGCACATGCCGCTCGTCCCACTTCGTGATGTGCGGTCGTGCCGTTGGGTAGTGCTTCATGCGCGCCTCTTTCCGACGAGCTTTGCGGGAACGCCGTATGCCGTTGCTTTTGCGGGGACATCGCTCTTTACGAAACTATGCGCGCCGACGATAGCGTCGTCGCCTATGGTAACGCCCGGCATGATGGTCGAGTGGCTACCGATGCGCGCGCGTTTCCCGATCCGGACCCTCCCTTTGGTATCGTCGATAGTGCTCACGCTGTATATGGAGCAATGCGAACCGACCTGCGCTTCTTCTCCTATCTCGACGCCATGGTGCGCAAAAATGGCGGTGAAAGCGCCGATGTCTGTACGCGGACCGAGCTTGAATTTCTCCGGCCTGAACACGACCCAATGCCATTTCGTGAATTTTCCGTGCCTAACAACGGGCAGTTTCCACTTGGAAAATCTGTCAGCCATAGTTTAATTATATCACGATAATCACTATCAGTAAAGCTAGGAGCGGATGAAGTGCTTGTTCAAAAGAGCGTGGTTTTGAAGTTCACGGGCAAGAGTACTCGCTATCCTCTTCCCGACGCCAGCCTTCCCGTAAGGTGAAGGGAATGGTTTTCCTTTCCGACTTTTCTTCAAAATGATCACACGCTTGATAGCTGCCGCTATTTGTTCCGGATCGTATGGAACGTCTATAACGCTTGGGCCGCGTTCGCGCCCGCGCTGGCGATCCCCGACGTTTACCGTCGGCGTGCCGAGGTAGCTTGTTTCAATGATGCCTGCGGAGGAATTGCCGATGAGCGTGTCGCTTTCCGCGACCGCGCTCATAAAAAGAAGGCGGGGTAGGGATTTAAATACACGGTAGCCAAACTTTCTCAATCTATGCATCTCGTGAATAAATACTTCATTCCCTGTATCAGTGTTTGGATAGATGACTATCTTTTCGTGATACTGGAAAGCTTTCAGCGCACTCGTCGTGGAACTGATCTGCTTTTTAAGAGGGACGCTCTCGAATGCACTCGGGTGCTGGAGCAGGATGAGCCACGGGCGCTCCGCGTCGAGATGCAGGACTTTGGCAACGGCCGCCCGTGAAAACCGTTTTTCGTTCAGGACCATGTCCGCCGCGACGCTTCCAAGCGGGAAAATTCGCCTCGATTCTTCGGCAAGCGATCGGATGCGAGCCGCGCTCTTTGTGGTCGCGGGAAAATGCAGGTGGGCGAATTTCGTGATCGCATGGCGGATGCTCTCATCGACGGTCGGTCCGCTTACGTCGCCGCCGTGGATGTGCGCGAGCGGGATGTTCAAATGTCCCGCGACGATCGCTGCTGCGAACGGTTCATCCCTGTCGCCAAGTACAAGGACGCAATCGGGTCTTGAGCGCAGGCAGTAGTTTCGGATGCCAGCGATCTCTTGCATGAGAGCCTGAAGCATATCGCTCTTCTCTTTCACGGGAACAAGGGAGTCGATCTGGTAGCCGTCTTTTTTTATCTCGTTCGCGGTGTGCCCGTACGTCCGAAGCGTATGCATGCCGGTCACAAGGAGCTTGAGCCGCAAGCTCTTGTGAGCGCGGATCGCGTCCATGGTCGAGCGCAAGAGACCGTACTCGGCCCGTGTGCCGGTAACCACGAGAACATTCTTTTTTTTCAGGCTCATATGATCATCCCCCACGCGAGGGAAGTACCGCGAGGGATGACTTCCTTCGCGCGTTTTCCCAGCACATTGTCCCATTTCTTGGGTGGAATCAAGCCCTCCGGTCTCGCGATGAAAATGTTCTTATCTGAAAGCACATCTCCCTTTGCGATGTCGCTTCGCGCCGCGATGCCTTTGCGGACGAGTTTTGCAGTACGAAGTTCTTCGGCGGTTGGAGCTTTTTCCGCGGAACCGAGCGTCTCTTCGGGTATCGAAACGGACCCGAGGGCCGCGCCGCGAATCTTCTTGATCATTTCGATAAGTTCATTAGGTTCGAGCGAAGTAGCATGATCGGGGCCGGGAAGCGTGCGGTCGAGCGTAAAGTGCTTCTCGATTACGGTGGCGCCGAGAGAAGCGGCATACACGCTCGCGTCGATGCCCTCGGTGTGATCGGAGAAGCCTACGGGCACGCCGAACTCTTTTCGAAGAGTTTCAATGACGCGGAGATTCACATGAAAGAGCGGGGTCGGGTACTCGGAGGTGCACTGGAGCAGGACCACTTCCGCACCTTCTCTCGTAATAGTATCGAACGACTCGCGGATCTCTTCGAGCGTGGCCATTCCCGTCGAGAGGAGTATGGGTTTGCCGAATGCGGCGAGGTGCCGCAAAAAGGGGAGATTCGTCAGGTCACCCGAGGAGACCTTGTATGCCGCGAGGTCAAGCGAATGCAGGAAATCGGCGTCAAGGACGCTGAACGGGGTTGAAAGAAATTCGATTCCTACCCTGTCGGCATACTGTTTCAGTGAGCGGAACTTTTCTTGAGAAAGTGCGAGTCTGCCGAGCATTAATGCTTGCGATTCGGAAACACCAGTATTCTCGCTCTGGTACGCCGCTTGCGCGGCGTTCTTTGTGACCATCTCGTCGACCGTGAATGTCTGGAACTTCACGGCATCCGCCCGCGCCTCTTTGGCGGCGTCTACGAGTTTTTTTGCAAGCTCGATATCACCGTTGTGATTGACTCCGGATTCGGCTATCATGTACGGTCGGTCCGCACTCAAATCTCGCGAGCCTATTCGCATAAGTTAGAGTGTCCACCCTCCGTCCACAATCAGGTTCTGCCCGGTGATCTTCCTCGAGGCGTCCGAAAAGAGGAACACGAGCGTGCCCGCGAGATCCTCGGGGGCTAGCATGCCGGGGGCAAGGCGCGCGTGTTTTGCGTACGCCTTAAGTAACGGTTCCGGTTGGTTGTCGAGAACGCCGCCCGGGGAGATGACGTTGACGCGGATGTTGTCCGGGCCGAGGAGGGAAGCGAAATATTTTGAAAGCATGATGGTGCCGCCTTTGGCCGCCGCGTACTCGGGCGGATTTATCATTTCCGTACCTTTGTAGATGTCGAACTTCGGCGCGACGACGCCGTAAATAGAGCCGATAAAGACGATAGAGCCGCTCTTTTGCTTCTTCATCTGCGGGGCAAAGCTACGCACAGTGGAGAAATTACCGCCAAGTATAAGCGATATATTTTCCATACTTTCCTCATGGGTGGCTTCGCCGAACGCTTGCGGGTATTTCGCAGTATGCGGATAGGCAGTATTCACTGCGCCGTCTACGCGGCCAAACGTTTCTATCACGCGCGACGCTAGAGCGTCTACGGATTTTGGATCGGCGATGTCGGCACTCTCGAATACGACTTCTCCTTTGGCGTTCTTCGACAGCTCGGCGACGAGGTCCTTCGCCTTAGACTCGTTCTGGTCGGCGACGACCACATTGCCGCCGGATTCCGCGAGCGCGCGCGAAAAGGCGCTGCCGATGAGGCCGGCTCCTCCGATAACGACGAACGTCTTTCCTGTTAGATCAAACATCCCGCTCATACTATACGAATTTCTTGATCGCGTCGCGGATCTCGTCTTGATGCTTGAAAAGTATCTCACCGACGACGAAGTCCTGCGGCTCATCCAGATCGACCGCGCGCCAGCGCTCTATCTCATACCCGACGACTTTGCCGGCGAAGAACGAGCGCTCCCTCAGCAACACGTCTGTTTTGACGAGGTAGATCATAGAGCCGTCGAATTTGTAGTATTGTGGCAGTTCTTGCCTGTTCGGCGAGGAAAGCATCTCCGGATTTTCGAAACGGAGCACGTTGCCCGCATCCATCGTCATAAGCACGTTCTCGGTCCGCGTGACGCTTACCAGGGAATCGGCGCCGCTTTTTTCAAAGAGCTCGATCGAATCCTTGATGTCTTCTGGTGCGCGCAGGGGGCTTGTAGGTTGGAGCAAAAGCACGCGCGACGGCTCGTATCCTTCGCTTGCTTTCAGCCGCCCGAGCAGATGGATGATGGCATCGACGACTCTGCTCTCGCCCGTCGCGAGTTCGGCAGGGCGGAGGTATGGTACCTCCGCGCCGCCCTCTTTTGCGATACTGGCGATCTCCTCGCTATCGGTCGAGACGACGATGCGACCGATAGGCGCCTCTTTAGAGGCCTCTATAGCATGCACTATAGTATGCACCAAAAGGGGCGCTCCGGAGAACATCCGGATATTTTTCTTCGGTATGCCTTTCGAGCCGCCGCGGGCGGGTATGACGGCTAGTATCTCCTTCGATTTTCCGGCCATTATATTCCATTGTATAGTGCTTCGAATGGGTCTCAAAGGCTGTCTCGTCCTCCAGCGCAGATTCGCGTACGTAGGCCACGAGCTCGCGATCCTCCTCAAAGAGAAGCACGGCGTCGAAGAGTTTTGCGCATTCGTAAGCTTGCGGGAAAGCTACGATTTTCTAAAGAGCCAGAACGATATTCGCTACAGCGGATCGCTTCTCGACGAGGACGTGCAGAAGAAATACAAGGACGAACCGCTCGACATGCGGTATATCGGGCGCTTCGAGGCGGCATACGGGAGCGCGTGGGATTTCATCAAGGTCGACCGCATCGTACACCTTGGCCAGCTCGTGCGCGAATACCCGCACGCGCGATCCCCGTATACGAAGGAAGAGATGTTGCGCATGGTGCAGGTATACGGCAAAAGCGTCGAGGCGTTCCTTGAGAGGGAGAAACCCGATTTCGTGCTCACGTATCAGCCGGGAGCGCTCTGGATGCTCATGATGTATCGCATCGCGAAGAAAAAAGGCATTCCCGTCCTCACCATCGTCTTGCCGACCACGCGCAATCGCGTCCTCTTCTCGCAGGAATACGATTCGCTTACCTGGGTGGACGAGAGTTTCAAGCGTTATCTAGGCAAGCCGCTTCGCGACGTGCCAGGTCTCGCGGAGGCGCAACGCTTCATAGAAGAGTTCCGCGCGCGGCCCGTAATGTATTCCGAAGTCTACTCGGAACTCATCCAGCATGGCGCGTGGAAGCAGTTCCGCTTTCTCCTGCCGGGCCGCATCGGCGGGTCGCTTCGCTCCCTGTTCTTCCTCTTTTACAACTGGTGCACCGATCCGAACAAGCGAAGTGACTACAACGCGCTGAATCCGTTCTTATACCTGTACGACCGCACGAAGCGGAAACTGCGCGCGCTCCGCGGCGCCGGGGATCTGTACGACGCCTATGATGCGGGCAAGCCGTACGCGTTCTACGCGCTCCACTTCGAGCCGGAGCTCTCGGTGCTCCTGCTCTCGCCGAACAACACGGATCAGATCAGTATCGTCAGAATGCTCGCTCGCGCTCTTCCTCCGGGAATGCTCCTCTACGTGAAGGAGCATCCGCAGATGACGGCGTATCGCCCGCGCTCCTACTACAAGGAGCTCAAGAAGACGCCGAACGTGCGGCTACTGCGTCCGGAGCTCTCGAGCTTCGACATCATGCGCGGGGCGGCGCTCGTCTCGACCATAACGGGAGCGGCGGGTTGGGAGGCCGCGCTCCTCGGGCGCCCCGTGCTCACCTTCGGCGACGTTTTTTACAACGCGCTTCCGTCGGTGGGCCACTATGCAGGCGAGAGGGAACTTCCCGCGCTCGTCGAACGACTTCTGAAAACGCCGGTGCCGCTTGAAGAATCGGAACGCTACCTTGCCGCGCTTCTCGAAGACAGCGCGGAGTGCGACATCCTTTCGGTGTGGGAGAAGGAGGAAGATGGCACGAAGAAGCGCGCGGAGCTCGCGGGGGTCGCGGAACTTCTCTCGAAGAAGATCAGGATCGTAACAGCTTCTCGTAAAAATTGACCCATTCTTCCGCGGCTGTCCGGTTTTTCATTCGCGCGAGCGTCTCGCGTCCGCCCTCGACGAGTTTCGCCTGCAAGGCGGCGTCCGCGGCGACCTCCGTTATCGCCCGCGCGAGCGCCTCGGGATCCTTGGGAGGGACGAGGCGGCTGTTCCTCCCGTTCTCCAAAAAGTCTGTCATCGCCTCGACGCGCGAGGCGACGACGGGCTTTCCCGACTCGAACGCGTCGAGCGGAACGAGACCGAATCCTTCGTAACGCGAAGGAACGACGACGAGCGCGCTTCGCTCGAATACGGCGCGCAGATCCCCGTTCGACTGGATGCGGCCGAGAAAGACGACCCGATCCCTGATGCCGAGAGGATCGGCGAGCGCGCCGAATGACGCGGGCTCGGAGCGGGAGGAGGAGCTCACGAACACGAACGCCGGGAGAACTCTGCGGGAGACGGACGGTATCGCACGGAGGAGCACGTCCCACCCCTTGCGTTCTTTCATTTGCCCGATGAAGAGGCCGTATGGCGCTTTCGGCAGTTGCTCGACGATGCCGCCGCTTGCGGATACGGTTTCCCACCGGGCATCGTCAACGATGAGCGGGATGTATCGGACGTTCCTGATGCCGAGCTTCTGCGCGATGGGGACGTTGTGTTTCGAGTAAAAAACGACAGCGTCCGCGTGCGTCAGAGGCCAATGGAAGAAATAATTGTGCAGGCGCCGCAGGTCGAGCGTTTTTTGCGCGTTGCCGTAGCGGATCGGCTTGCCGAGCGGATCGTCGCGGTCGGCGACGAGGTAGTGGTCGTGCAGGAGCCCCGCCTCGGAAAAAACGAGCGGTACGCGGAAGGCCTTCGCGAGGATGGCAGAGGCGGCGCCGACTCGGTTGTTACGGAGCATGTGCACATGCACGATGTCCGGGCGTTCCAGCACGAAGAGGAAGAGCGCCCCGATCGCGCCGAAGAGCGCACTCTTGTAGCGATGCACCGCAATGCCATGCACCGCGTGTTTCCGAGGCTCGCCGTTCTCGCGCCGCGTTATGCCTATCACTCTCCATCCTCGTTTCGCGAGGAGCCGCGATACCGTGAATTCCGCGAAATTCGCCAGACGGTCGTTGAAACCGTACGGAGCCACGACGAGAATGCAGGGTTTTTTCTCCTTCATACGCGCGAGAGGTAGAGATTGAGGGAGCCGCCTGGTCCGAGGAGCTTTTCCGCCGATATCCCGAACGGCTCATGCAGGAGCGTGCAAGCTCCGCGGGCAAGCGCATGAATGCGGAACCCCCGGGCGGCAATCTCCGACAAGAATCGTTCGGGATCCGCGCCTGCCCGCGCGAGCGCGCGCGGATTGTATTCCAGCACGAGCCGGATACGCTCGTTTTCGAGCGCGCGCTTCATGCCGCGGAGCGCGTTTGCCTCACCTCCCTCGATATCCATCTTGACGAAGTCCCACTCGATCCCGCGCTCCGCCATGAACGAATCGAGGCTTATCGCCGGGACCTCGCGGCTCGCCGCCGCTTCTGCCGGAGCTATCGTGGAATGACAGCCGGTGCTATGGGCGTGATGATAAAACGAAACCCGTCCTTTCTCCGCAGTTACCGCTTCGCTCCGCACTTCCACGTTCGGGAAGCCCCGGACATTTTCCGAGAGGAGCGCTCTGTTCTCGTCATCGGGCTCGAAGGCGAAGACTTTTCCTTCGGGGCCGACGCGGCGCGCGAGGAGGCGGGAGAAGTATCCGATGTGCGCCCCGACATCGGCGACGGTCATGCCGGGCTGCACGATGCGCCGGAAGAGCCGCGTCGTTTCGGGTTCGTAGCGGCCCGCGAGCATCTCGATCTTCCAGCGCCACGTGTATTTTGACGGGAACGAGAAAGCCGCCGCATACGCCCATCCGTTGACCGCATTCGTCATAAGCGTCTTCGCAAGTCCCCGCATCATAGGCATAGTACATCAAGAGAGAGCCGCGCGAGAGTGGCGCGACCGGGTCCCGCAATGGTATTGTTGCCCGAATGAAGACGAACGTGCCGAAAAAAGCGCGATGGGTTGCCGTCTCCGGCGGGTTCGATCCGATACACATCGGCCATGCGCGTCTCTTTCAGGCGGCGCGGAAGTTCGGGGACAAGCTTGTCGTCATACTGAACAACGACAATTGGTTGCGCGCGAAGAAAGGATTCGTGTTCATGCCGCAGAAGGAGCGCGCGGAGCTTTTGCGGACACTGCCGTTCGTCGACAGGGTCGTCGTTACCGATCATCGGAAGGACGATCCGGATAGGAGCGTCGCGCGCGCGCTGGAGAGACTGAAGCCAGCCGTATTCGCGAACGGAGGAGACCGCGGGCGCGGGAATGCGAACACGCTGGAAGAAGAGGTGTGCGAGGAACTCGGCATTGAGCCCGCGTACGGCGTCGGGCGCGGCGGGAAAGTGCAGTCCTCGTCGTGGATGATAGGGAAGGCGAGCAGGGATATGAGGAGGAGCAAGCGTCCGTGGGGGGAGTTCTACGGGTGGGATTCGGGACGTGGATGGAACCTGAAGACCGTGTATGTGCGGCCGGGGAAACGGTTGAGCCTCCAGTATCACCGCTTCCGGAGCGAGTGGTGGATGCTCGTTGAAGGCGACGCGACCGCGATTATCGCGACGAAGGGAGGGAAGACGCGGAGATCTGAACTGCGCAAGGGCGTCTTTTTCAAAGTGCGGAAGGGGGCGATACATCGCCTTGCATCGAAAAATGGCGGCGTTGTAGTCGAGATCGCGTTCGGCGATTTTGACGAGAATGATATCGTGCGCGTCGAGGACGATTTCGGCCGCTCGTCGCGGCGCATCGTAGATGCATGACCGGTTCTCTTTTACGCGTCATGCGTTTTGTCGCGGCGGGCTCGCTCGCGACAGGCACAAGCGTCGTCGTGCTGTACGCGCTCATCACGTTCGCGCACGTATGGTACCTCGGCGCGTCCGTCGTCTCCTTCCTTGCGGGTTTCTGCGTGAGTTTCACTCTCCAGAAGTTCTGGACATTTCGGGATCGCGCCGTGGAGAGGATAGGCGGACAAGCCCTGCTCTATCTTGCGATCATGCTCGCGAATCTCTCCTTGAACACCGCGCTCATGTATGTCTTCGTCGAGCGCTTCGACGTGCCGCCGGTGGTGGCGCAGATCGCGGCATCCGCGATCATCGCATTCGAGAGCTTCTTCGCATACCGGTTTTTCGTATTTTGGAGAGCCGGCATGCCGGACGCGTAGGCGGTATACTGTCGTTCACGCGCGCGCTATACTCGCGTCATGAATATCAGGTCGGCGGAAACGAGCGCCACCGGGCGGCCCGATATCTCGGTCGTCGTCCTCTGCTACAAGGCGGGGGAGTCCGTCAGGGCTCTCGTCGCGCGCCTCGAGGAGAGCCTTGAAGCGCGCGCGCTTTCATACGAATTGATACTTGTCGCCAATTACAACGCATCCGAACGCGCCGCGGATCCGACGCCGGAGATAGTGAAAGAGCTTGCCTCCCGCGATCGGCGCGCCGTCGCCGTTGCGCTCGAGAAGGAGGGAATGTTCGGATGGGACGTCAGAACCGGGCTTGTTCGCGCATCGGGCGATGCGATCGCTTACATCGACGGAGACGGCCAGAATCCCGTCGAGGATGTCGTGCGCGCGTACGACGCGCTTTGTGCCGCACATGCGGACATGGCTCTCACGTACCGGGTGAAGAGGCACGACGGCCTGCAGAGGATCTTCATATCCCGCGCCTACAATCTCCTCCTGCGGGCGCTCTTTCCCCGCGTGTCCGTCCATGACGCGAACTCGAAGCCCAAGATCTTCACGCGGGAGGCGCTCTCCCGTCTCGCTCTCTCTTCCGACGATTGGTTCATCGATGCGGAGATCGTGATCCAAGCGGCGTACAAAAACTTTGCGGTGGCGCAGATCCCGACCGTGTTCCATAAGAACCTGCACCGGTCTTCGTTCGTTACTGCGCGCGCGGTGATTGTTTTTTTGGCGGAACTCGTTCAGTACAGGATCCGGACATGGCTGAATTCCGGCGCGCAGGTATGAAGAATGCTCTGCCGCTTCGGGACGTGCGCGTGTTCGTGACGGGCGCGGGCGGTTTTATCGGCTCGCATCTCGTGCGCGCGCTTCTCGCGGAGGGCGCCGAAATTTTCGCCACGTCCCGCAAGGAAGCTCCGTGGCGTCTGCGCGGCGTCTCGCGCCGCATCGCGTTCCGTCCGATCTCCGTGACGTCGGAGCATGCTCTTGCGAGCGCGCTCAAGAGCTTCGAACCTGCCGTCGTTTTCCATTTGGCGGCGCTCGTTCCAGCCCGCGCGCTCGCAAGCGCGCGCTCCGCCGAGGTCATCGAGGGCGGAACGCGCTCGCTCGCTCGCTCGCTCGCTCGCATTGGTAGCTCCGCAAGGCTCGTCACGCTCGGTTCGGCGGACGAATACGGCAAAGCGCGCTCGCCGCGCGAAACGTCGCGGGCGCGCGCGCTCACTCCGTACGGCATCTCGAAGCGGCGCGCGACGGAATACCTGCGCCGCACGGCGGGCGCGCCGTTCTCGGCCGTAGTTCTGCGCCCGCCGATCGTGTACGGCCCCGCGCAGGATTTCGGCATGTTCGTTCCCTCTTGCATCCGGGCATGCCTGCGGCGAGAGCCTTTTGCGGTGCGGGGCGAAAAGATAGCGCGTGACTTCCTTTACGTCTCCGACCTTGTCGACGCGATGCTTCTCGCCGCCGTCTGCGACTCTCCGCGCTTCACGGTCGTGAATGTCGGAAGCGGCAGGGCAACCCCTCTTTCGGTCGCGGCGCGTATCATAGCGAAGCGGCTTCGCGCCGAGACGCTCATACGCCTGGAGCCGGAAGCGCGTTCGGCATACGAACCCGAAACGCGCCGCCTTATAATAGACAAAGCGCGCCGCGAGCTTTCGTGGTTTCCGAAGGTCGCGCTCGCGGAAGGCCTCTTTGCGACGATTCGCTGGTACGAGGAGCATCGGGAGCTCTTTTCGCGGCTCGGCGCGCATAATTGAAATGGAAGACGCTCACTACGAAACATTGAGATCGGCGGAGGATTCCTGGTGGTACCGGGGAAGAAGCCTCGCGATCGAGCGCATGCTGAAATCGTTCTCCCCGCCGCCGGGCGCCGCGCTCGATCTCGGCGCCGGATACGGCGCCATGCTCCCTCTCTTGCGGAGATTCGGTCCCGTTACCGCCTATGAGATATATCCCGAATGCGTCGCCGTATGCCGGGAGCGAGGCTACGAAAACGTGCTCTCCGACGAGAGCGCGCTTTTCGCGCGCAAGAACGCGTTTGCGCTCGTCGGCGCGTTCGACGTGCTCGAGCATATCAAAGAAGATGTGGCGTTCGTTTCTCGCCTGCGGGAGAGCATCGTGCCGGGCGGCATTATCGTCGCGACGGTTCCCGCGCATCAATTTTTATGGAGTGCGCACGACGTCGCGAACCGCCATTTCAGGCGGCACGGCAAGAAAAGCCTCCGCCTGCTTTTTGAAGAAAACGGTTACGAAGTTCTCGCGCTCTCATACTGGAATTGCTCCCTCTTTCCGATCGCGGCCATCCTGCGCCTCTCGGGGGCTGGCGGAGGCGGCTTTCTCGCACTGCCTCGCTTCCTGAACGCGGCGCTCGCGTTCGCGCTCTACCTCGAGTCCCTTTGGCTCTCTATCGCGCCTCTTCCGATGGGCTTGAGCCTCATCGCCGTCGCGCGGCGCCCGGTATGAACATGCACGCGGCGCGTCTCGAGTACCTGCGGGCGGCATCGGCAGATGTACTCCGGCGCCATTGGGGGGCGCTCGCCGCCGCCTCCGCAATGGCGCTCATCGTCGCATCGCCCCTGATCGCATTCCCGCTCTACGCGGGTGACGCTTACAACGGCATCAACATTCTCCACTTCGGCAACGACCAGCACTACTATCTTACGCGTGGGAAGGAGGCGCTCGAAGGCCATTCGCTCGGCCAGCCGTTCCTTGCCGAGGGGAAAGAGGCGCAAGATCCGACGTTCAGTTATGCGGACATGGTCGTGCTCGCTCCCGCTCGCATCCTCGGTCTCTCCGAGCGTGTAGACATTGTTTCCTATTACAACGTCCTCAACACGCTCGCGATCTTCGTCCTCGTTCTCATGATCTACGCGCTCGCTCTGCGCCTCTCGGGGGATCGGGTTCTTGCGCTCGCGAGCGCTCTTTTCGTCGTCGGCGGCTATGCGATCATCGAGGCGAAGACGGTCTTTTACGGCAATTTCGACGTCTATGGCCGTTCGCTTTTCCCGTTCGCGAGTTCGATCCCGATGTTCGGCTTCCTCATCGCGCTCCACGACGCCCTCCTCGCGCGATCGAGGCGCGCGCTTCTCCTCGCGGGCGCGCTCGCGGGCGCGCTGTGCTACGTGTATTTTTTCGCGTGGACCTTCGCCTTCGCGCTTCTCGCGGCTCTCGGATTCATCTATCTTCTTTCGCGCGACTGGACATCCCTGAAAAGCGTCTGCATCGCCGGAGGCATAGGCGCTCTTATCGGTTCGTATAACATCGCCCAACTCCTTCTCTTCCACGCCTCTCCGATTGGCGCACAACTCGCGTTCTTTTATGCTTCGGTACAGAGTCATCTGCCCCTCATGAGCAAGATCGGTCTCGGCACGACCCTTCTGACCCTTCTCGTCGCGTGGCGCAAGGGCTGGACGCGCGAGATGCCCTTCGTGCTCGGCATTATTCTCGCGGGCTGGATAGCGCTCAACCAGCAAGTGATAACCGGTCGCCTTATACAATACGGGCATTACTACTGGTACTTCATCGTGCCGTTCTCCGTCGTCATCGGCGCATACCTCTTCGGAAAGGCGCTTCCTCATCGCTTCCGCCGCATGTTCGCTTACGGACTCATCGCGCTCGCGTTCGTTAATGTTTCAGGCCAGCAGTTCCGGGCGTTTTTCGGGGATACCCTGCAGTTCAGACTGCGGGAACAAACGTACGCGCCGATCCTCGCGGCGCTCAAGAACGAGCCGAAGGGCGCCGTCTTAGCGGGAGCGGGCGGGGAGTCGTACACGTTTTTGATCACGATCTATACGTCCCACGACCTCTATTGGATCCCTGCGGCCGAGATCCACGTTTTTCCGGCTGACCGTCTGTTGGAAGCGCTGGAAGTGCACTTGTTCCTGAATCGCGAGGCGCGCGCCGATCCGGTTGCTTACCTCGAGTCGAAGTTGTCCGAAAGGCCTCGGAACAACGAATACGTCTATCTCTATGAAGAGCTTGAAGGACTCCGTTCGGGCCTCGACTACTATGCGTACCAGCGTGCGCTCGCCGCGGGCGAAACATCGTTCGGCGGCTTGCGCGAACGTCTCCTGCGCGACGTGGAGACCCGATACAAGGCGGAATTTTCCGAAAGGCGGATTTCGGCCCTCTTGAAGGAACGCGGCGTGCGCTACGTGCTATGGGATGCTGAATTCTACCCCGAGTGGGATCTCTCCCCCCTCGGACGTCTCACCGCCCTCGCGAGGAGCGGCCCGCTCACCCTGTACCGGCTTGAGGATTGAGAGGGTTCACCTGCGTGATATGATATCCGGAATATGACCATGGAGAATACCCTGCGCTATATAGTGCTGGCGGGCATATTCGCGCTTCCATTTATCGTTTTTATCGTCGCGCAGTCGCTTTTCTTTCCATTCATCACCGGCAAGAACTTCGCGTTCCGCATCCTCGTCGAGGTCATAGCCGGAGCGTGGCTCGCGCTTGTTCTCATCAATCCCGCGTATAGGCCGAAGCGCTCGGCGCTCCTCGGCGCATTCGCGCTCTTCGTCGTCGTCGTCGCGCTCGCCGACGCGCTCGGCGTCTACCCCTTCAAGAGCTTCTGGAGCAACTACGAGCGCATGGACGGATGGATAACGCTCGTCCATCTCTTTCTCTACTTCGTCGTCGCCTCCTCGGCCCTCAACACCGAGAAGCTCTGGCGCGCCTTCTGGCACGTCTCGCTCGCCGTCTCGGCGGTCGTCGGCGTCTACGGCCTCCTCCAGCTCGCGGGCGTCGCGAGCCTGAACCCGGGCTTTTCTTCGGCGGCGCGCATCGACGCGACGCTCGGCAATCCGATATACCTCGCCGCGTACATGCTCTTTAATATCGGCATCGCGGCGGCGCTCTGGGCGCGCGCATGGCAAGAAAGCCTTTCCGGCGGCCGCCTGTGGCCGTCTCTCCTCTACGGAGGGATCATCGCGTTCGACGCCTCGGCGCTCTTTCTCACGGGCACGCGGGGCGCCATGCTCGGACTCGTCGCCGGAGTCCTCGTCGCCGCGCTCGCCGTAGCCCTCTCCTCGCGCGAAGGTAGGCGCGCGGCGGCGCTCGCGCTCGCCGGTGTTCTCCTGCTCGGCGGAGGCTTCTTTCTCTCGCGCGAGCAATCGTGGATACAGCGCGTGCCGTCGCTCCAGCGCCTCGCGACCATCTCGCTCGACGACAGCACCACGAAGGCGCGCTTCTACAACTGGGGCATGGCGTGGCAGGGGGTGAAAGAGCGTCCCATCCTCGGCTGGGGGCAGGAGAACTACGCCATCGTCTTCGACAAGTACTACGACCCGCGGATGTATGCGCAGGAGCAGTGGTTCGACCGCGTGCACAACATCGTCTTCGACTGGCTTGTCGCCGCCGGGTTCGTCGGGCTTCTCTCCTACCTCTCGCTCTTTGCGGCGGCGCTGTGGCTCCTGTGGCGCAGGGGGAAGCCCGCATTCTCGGCGCTCGAGAGCAGTATTCTCACCGGACTCCTCGCGGCGTATTTTTTCCAAAACCTCTTCGTCTTCGACAACATCACGAGCTACCTCCTCTTCGCGTCCGTGCTCGCCTACGTCGCGTGGCGCGCGAGTTCGGACAATCCCGCGGTTTTGCTTCCGAGCATCCCGCTCAAGCTCGCTCCCGCCGCGGCCGGGCTCGCGGTCGTTCTCGTGTGGGGAGCCGCGTGGTACGTGAACGCGCGGCCGCTTGCCGCGAACCGCGCGCTTCTCAAGGGCCTCGCGCCACAGCAGGAGGGCCTGCAGAAAAATCTCGCATACTTCAAGGAGTCGATTTCCTACGGCACGCTCGGCACCCAGGAAGCGCGCGAACAGCTCACGCAGGCGGCCGCGCAGATCATCCGGATAGAGGGGGTTCCCGCAGAGGTGAAGCAGGGTTTTCTCAACACGGCCGCGCGGGAGATGGCGCTACAGGCCCAGAGCTCGCCGCTCGACGCGCGGTTTCCGCTTTTCTTGGGCGCGCTCCTCGGCGCGTCCGGCAACTACGCCGAAGCGATCGTCGCGCTTGAGGAGGCCCACGCGCTTAGCCCGGGGAAGCAGACCATCCTCTTCGAGCTCGCCTCAAACATGCTTGCCCGCGGCGACGCCGCGGGCGCGCTCGCAACGTACAAAAAAGCCTTCGATCTGGAGCCGGATTTCGCCGACGCGCGCATCCTTTACGCGGCCGCCGCGATCCGCGCAAAAGAGGACGCGCTCGCGGACGGGCTTCTTGCGCCCCTTGTCGAAAAAGGCGGCGCGGCCGATCCGCGGATCGCGTCGGCCTACGTTTCCCGCGGCCGCTACGACAAGATCGCCGGGATCTGGGAAGCGCACATCGAGCGGAATCCGAACGACGTCGCGGCATACTTCACGCTCGCGGCCGCGTACTATGGAATGAATGACCGTGTGAAAGCGACAGAGGTCCTTGTCGAGGTGTCGAAAATCTCTCCGGAGGTCGCTGCGCAGGCGGCGCCATTCATCGAGCAAATAAAGCAGGGAACACTCCAGCTGCGATAGTAGTTGCCATTTCCGGGGGCAGTGATAAAATTGCTCCGTGAGTGCCACACATTCGTGTGCAGTGTGGATTCTTGATTGAAAGTCGTCAAAGCACCGTCCGCAAGGAGGGGGTTTTGATTTACGGTACGCAAAAAGACCCGCAAAGCGGAGGAC
>Ga0209541_10002239_pt1 | contig 36936 bp, 53 predicted proteins | sample RifCSPlowO2_01_FD_184027 | JGI IMG/M metagenome (GOLD analysis project Ga0209541, IMG submission 184027) | Groundwater microbial communities from Rifle, Colorado - Rifle CSP2_plank lowO2_0.1 (SPAdes) (version 2) | ecosystem: Environmental > Aquatic > Deep subsurface > Groundwater | place...
TTTGTCTTTTTTGAAATTTATTTCATCTAAATTTTTAGCAATTTCTTCTTGAATAGTAATATAAGATGAACTTTCTTTATCAAATCTTCTTTCGATTGTTATACCCCCATTTTTTTTAACGTTTAATTCTCCTTGAGTAATTTCTGAATTAATTTTTCTTAGATGTTCATTATTTACAGCGCCATTTTTCATTAGATTTTCTTCTTTGGATAAAGCAAAATTGCTAGAAATAATTATTATAATTAATAAAATACTAAATAGGAATAAGACCCTTTTTTTCATAATTTGTTTATAGTTTTATAGTTTAAAAATATTGTTACTACATTTTTCAATAAGGATGTAGTATACAGAAATTATTGCACCCCTATTTCTTAAGGTATAATGAGCTATTTTGTTCTAAACTATAAAATTCATTTGTATTATAATGTATTGTGTGTTAGACCTACTTTACAATAGATTTAAAAAGTATTTAAGTTTATTAAGTTTATGCAAAAAGGGACGAATTTGTACGATGAAATTATAGAGTTGGCTTCTAGGAAGAGTATTTTTTATCCTTCAAATGAGATATATAATGCTCCTGCAGGTTTTTGGAGTTTTGGGCCTTTAGGAGAAAGCATTAGAAGGAAGGTGATAGAATTTTGGAGAAAAGAATTTGTACAAAAAAATGAAATGTTTGAGATAGATGGTTGTCAAACTATGCCTGATGATGTTTTTAAGGCTTCTGGGCATTTAACTTCACTTGTTGATCCTGAAACGGTTTGTAAAAAATGCAAAGGTAGATTTAGGGTTGATAAATTATTAGAGGAGAGATTAAATAAGAAAATTGCTGAGTCTTTAAGTTTAAGTGAGTTTAATGCTTTAGTTAAAAAGAATAATATAAAATGTCCTTCTTGCAAAGGGGATTTGAATGATGTTGAAAAGAGTTCTTTAATGGTTGAGACTAAATTAAGAGGAGATAAGAAATTTTATTTGAGACCTGAGGCATGTCAAAGTATATTTTTGGAATTTTTAAGAATGAGTAAGACAATGAGATTAACCTTGCCTAAAGGAATTGCTCAGGTTGGAAAGGCCTTTAGAAATGAGATATCTCCAAGACAGTCTATATTAAGGGCGATAGAGTTTTCACAAATGGAAGCTGAGATATTTTTTAATCCTGATAAAATAAATGATGTAGATGATTTTAAATCTGTTGAAAACTATAAATTAAGGATTTTAAAATTGAATGATAAAGATGTGGAAGATATGAGTTGCAAAGATGCTGTTCAGAGAAAAATTGTAAGTGGTAAGTTACCTTGTTATTATTTAGCTAAGGCGCAACAATTTTTTGAGAAGTTAGGAATCGAAAGAGATAAAATGAGGTATAGGGAGTTAAGTGCAAATGACAGGGCTTTTTATTCTAAGGAAACCTTTGATTTTGAGGTTTTAACTTCTGTTGGCTGGTTGGAGTTAAGTGCAAATAATTACAGGCAGGATTATGATTTAAAGTCCCATAGTGAAGGCAGTAAACAAGATTTAAGTTTTGTTGAAGATGGTAAAAAATTTATTCCACATATATTTGAGGTATCTATTGGGGTTGATAGAACTTTATATACGGTTTTAGAATTAAGTTTTGTTAAAGAAAAAGAAAGAAATGTTTTAAAATTGAATCCAAGATTAAGTCCTTATGATGTGGCTGTTTTTCCTTTAGTTAATAGGGATGGGATGGATACTAAAGCTAAGGAAATTGTTAAATTGCTAAGAGATAATTTGTATGATGTTTTTTATGATGATTCAGGTAGTGTTGGAAGGAGGTATAGAAGGATGGATGAAAGTGGAGTTAAGTTTTGTGCGACAGTAGATGGTGATAGTCTGAAGAACGATACTCTTACTTTGAGAGATAGAGATTCAATGAAGCAGATAAGGGTTAAGATTAGTGATCTACCTTGTGTTTTGAATGAGATTATTGTTTTTAATAAAGATATAAAAGAATTTGGGAAGGTGATTTAGATTTGTATCAATTGTTTTTTTCTTATTTTGTATAAACCTTCTATGAAATCTGTTCCTGCGTAGCCTGCTAATAATGATAACTTTAAATCATTTGGAAAAAATAAGCCTGCGAATAAACCAATAATTCCTGAGGCTATTAAAGTGAATAAAATTGCCTGAAATTTAAACCCCTTTATTTTTGGATCTAATTTGTATTTTAAGAATCCAACACATGCTCTTGCTAAGCCACCTATAAACCCAAATAATGCTGCTTGAATGTAAGGCTCCATTAAATTGTTTTAATTGGTATGTTAATAAAGATTTTGATGTTTCAGAAATTTTATAAATAAGTGTTTTTAACATAGATATTATGGATATAAAAACTAAGGAACCCTCTACAGATTTGGAAAGAGATTTAATTAGAGATCCATATTATCATATCAAATTTGATTATTCTTTTGAATTTTTTAATGGTTATGATAGAAAAAATTTCAAAGGGTATGTTATACGATCTGTTTTATCAAGACTGGATCGTTTAGGATCTTATTCTTTGGGGGTTTATGATCAAAGTGGTGGTTGTTGGGGTATATGGAATTTTGATGCAGGGGAGGTTGATAAGAAGACTATAGAATTTACGCATAATCATGAGGCTTTGGAAGCGATAATCCCTAATTTTTTTAGGCAAGAGCATGGGGATGATTTAGTTAACCTTGATTTTGTGCTTGATCCCGGTATAACATATGTAGGTTTTAGTTATTTTATCGTAGAGGGAAAAGTCAATCTTTCTTCTTCTGCCAGTCTAGTTGTTGGAAAGACTATACTGAAGGTGGAAGGGCATGCTTTGTTGAAAAAGTAGGATAAATTTATATATGTAAATTTCCCTATTAAACTTATATAATGGGAATTCCAAATAAAAACATTCAAGTTTGTAAAAAAGGTCCGGGATCAAGTTTGAGCGAATCTTTAATTACTTATCCATTTTTTTATTATAAGTTATCAGGGGAAATTTATAGTTTTAGGGATGAACAAAATAATCTTTTGGACAGATTGGATTTTTCTGCAACGATCGTTAGGCCTGTGGCTATGAGAACACATAAATTAAATTATTTCTCTGCTGAAACAAAAGAAATATTTTCTATGAATGTTCCTTATGATAAGGAAAATGGTTGGTGGGATTTTGAAACATTTAGATTAAATAATATGGACGATGAACAATTTGAGAGAAAATTTAGAGAAGAGGTTGAAGATTTTGAACACAATTATAATATGTCTGATATTGTAATGCCTTTTATTTTAAATGATGAGTTTGTTGAGGGACTAGTGGAATATAATTTTGGTATTGAAGATATAAGATTTATTAAATTATCTAGTTTAATTAAATTTCATTTAGAGGGAGATTATAGAGTATATGGGAAGGTTGTTTTTACTGTTAATGGTTATGCTTTATTTGAAAAGCCTTATTGATGAGTAGGTTTATAAAAAGCAATCAGGTTTATAAAAGCAATTTCTTTGGTGAATTTTTATGGGCCGGTAGTTCAGCCTGGTAGAATACTCCCTCGGCATGGGAGGGGCCTCGAGTTCAAATCTCGACCGGTCCATGATCATAAATTATTTAAACTAAAGAATTGTTTTTAGTTCATGGAAAATTGTGTTTTTTGTAAGATTATTAATGGACAAACACCTGCTGACAAAATTTATGAGGATAAAGATATTATCGCATTTTTAGATATAAATCCAGTAAATTATGGTCATCTTTTAGTTATTCCTAAAAAGCATTTTGAGATGATGTATGATGTGCCAGATGAGGTTTTAAATAAGGTTTTTGTTAAAGCTAAAGAATTAATGGGGATTATTAAAAAAGCTATGAATGCTGATTATGTAGCTGTTGCTGTTGTTGGGGTAGATGTGCCTCATTTTCATGTTCATTTAGTTCCAAGATACTTTAATGATGGGATGGCAAATTTCTGGCCTACTAAAAAATATAAAGAAAATGAAATGAAAGAAACCGTGGAGAAGATTAGAAAATTTGTTAAATAGTTCTTGAACCTTATACCTTTTTAAATCTTCAGATTATAGTTGTTTTGCGCCTCAGTAGCTCAGCCTGGCTAGAGCACGGGTTTCATAAGCCCGGGGTCAGGTGTTCAAATCACCTCTGAGGCAATTAACAAAAAGAAGTTACTTCCGTTTTAATGTAATCTCTAACGTTGAAACTCTTATGTTTCTGCCTTCTTGACTTTTAAATTCTTCACTATTAATTTTAATATCAGCAACTTCAACTTGACCTTCTAGAAATCTTTTTGAAACTACTTCTGTTACGTCTATTGCACGATTCATAAATTTTCCCCTAGATTTTATAATTACTTCACTTGCATTTTGAGTAGTAAACTGCATCACAACGGATGTTACATAACTCAAGTTGATTAAGATTTAACTTACATCAAATTCATGAATGGTTTACCACCGATAAAAACAATGTTGTCTGCTTTTTTTTGTTCTTCTGCCATCTTTGTTATCTCTGATTTTGTTTAAATATTTAATATCTTTCTCTGTATTCTCTGTCTCTATCCCTATCTCTTCTTTGTTCTCTAGGATTACCTTCACTGAATTCTGATCTTGTACGTTTCTTTTTCATTGGTAATTCCCCTTTCAATATTTTTTCTTCTATTAACTGCATATTCTTTAGTCTTGTAACATAACCGGCTACTGTATTTCTAATTTTTTTAGAAGGAATTTCAGCCAATTGCGAAATCAGTTTTTTATTGCTTTCAAAATCCAGCTTCAGTTCTTTATCAAAACTTTTCATTATCATATTGGATGATCTTTTTATCTTTGCTGTTTTTATTCTACCCATGTTTTTCAATGATTCCAAAATATATTTAAAGCTTTCCTATTTGTTTTAATTTATGAGGTATTTGTTTATCTTAATCTTGTTGTTAACCTTAGGATGGAATTGGGACAGTCATAAAGGGTTTATAGAGAGCAGTTTTAAAGAGTTTCCTGATGATTTAAGGGCTAAATTGTCTTTACCTTTGATGCAGGATGGTTCTATGGTGCCTGATAGAGATTTTAAGGATTTTACTAATCATTCTTACCCTAGATCTATTAAAAGCATTAATTATTGGTTTAATATCTCTAAAGAGGCTTTTTTGAAGGGGGATTATCAAAAGGCTTCTACTACTTTTGGTATTGCTTCTCATTATATATCAGATTCTTTGGCTGCACCTCATTCTGTTTCTGGAGAAGATTATAAGGATCATAAGTTATATGAAGATCAAGCTGATTTTGAATTTAATGTCAGATGTAAGAGTATAAATTTAGAGGAAGAGCTTCAAAATTATTCAAAAAGTAAGAAATTAGAGTGGGAAGAATGGTTAAATAGTAAAAGTTCTAAATTTCCTAAAAGCTCTTCTAAAGAAGCGGCTAATGTTGTTTTTAGTGCTGCTTTAAATTTGTTTGATGTTAAATGCGAAAATGTTATTAAAGAAGAAAAGAAATTTAACTGGTATTGGTTAATTTTAATATTGGTGATTATTCTTATTATATATCTTTTTTATCGTAAATATTTCTAAAAATTATTAAACCTTTATTTTGTTGCAAATATTTTTCTGCTTTTTTAACTAAAATTCCATTTGTTAAGAATAAAACCGGAGTCTTTTTTTCGTTTGTTAGATTTAATACTAATCCTAGATCAGATTCGTTTATTTTTTTCTTATTTTTAGCTTTAATGCAAATGTTAATTCTGCCTATGTTAGAGTTCATTTCTGAATCATATTCTATATCCACTCCTTTTCTTATAATTTTAGAATTTAATATTTTCAATTCTTTTTTATTTAAATATTCCAGGATTTCTTTTTCAAAATCTGATGTTGTGATTTTTTTATTTTTTACTTTAATTTTGTCTACTTCTGGTAATGTGGTTTGAATGTTTTGAATTTCTTTTTCTAAAGGTTTCTCTTGCGGGTTTAATATTTCTTTGATTATAGTTTCTGCTTCTTCTTGAGGCAATAAATACCATCTCCAAAATACTTCTTCTCTATCTGTGACTACTTTTATTGGGACTGCAAAATCTATTGTTTCCCTTAAAGCTACTCTTTGCCAGGGTTCTAGGGCAATATCCCTTAGTATTTTGCTAGTTTCTAAAATTTCTGTTATCTGCCTTGGTCTTTGCGGCAAATGCGTGAAAAAATCTCTTAATTTTGCTTCTTGTCCGTGTGCATAATATAAAGGGCTTGTGCCAATTTTTAAGAATTTAGTGACATTTAGTTTTTTTTCGGCTACTAACTCTGATAAATATGCTGAAGCCATTATAATATTTATTTTAAAATTTTTAGCTGCTTGAACTGGAATTAATGGACCATTACTTAATACAAACTGGTATACATCTCCTTTCAAGTTTATCATTAGTTATAAGAAATTTAAGGTTTTTTAAGGTTTATTGCAATGTAGTTAAGGTCTTTTCCAGGCAATTTCATAATAAGTGCATGAACCTTCTTCGTCCACAATTGCGATTAATAATCTCTTTCTTGTGCTATGAGCAACCCTATTCTTAGCTGCAAATTCGTACCATGTTGAAGTTTCTGCTTCGTGAACAGGGTAAACAATCCATTTTGCATGATCTTCCCCTGGTTTTATCCCACGATCGTAAACTCTGAAGTCAGCGCCAAATTTTAAAGCGGTTTTTACTATATAACCCCTATTTCTTAGGTCTGAATAAGTACAATATCTGATCCAGAATTTAGGCTCTACTTTTCTTGCTTTTTTAACAAATTCATCGAAGTTTAGTTGTTTTTTTCCATCTTTAACAATCATTTTGTTTCTTTCAATTAGATGCAAGGCTTCAACTAGGGCGTATTGGAATTTTCCTTTAACTAGTTCCCCATATCTACTTTGATCATACAATGTTATTGCTGCTTGTGTATTTTGTGCTAAAACTCTTTCTGTTGAAAATTCTCCTTCTATAATTAATTCTGGTTCTGGTATTTTTTCAATTACTTCTGTTGTTGTAATTTTAGCTTTAGGTGTTTTCTTTGACATAAATAGTTAAAAACAAAATCTATTTAAAAAGGTTTAGTTTAAGAGATAATATGATAAAATTAACATTTTTAGGAACTTCTTCACAGATTCCTACAGCTGCAAGAAACCATACCTCTATTTTACTTAATTATCAGTCTGGGAAAAGCAATGAGAATATCTTAATTGATTGCGGTGAAAATACCCAAAGACAGATGAGGATTGCCAGAATTCCCCCAACGTGTATAACTAAGGTTTTTTTAACACACTGGCATGGGGATCATACTTTAGGTTTACCAGGTTTAATACAGAATTTAAATGCGCATGGTTTTTTAGGTGTTTTGGACTTTTATGGGCCAAAAGGGATTAAGAAGTATTTTGAGTTAATGCTAAAAGCTTTTTTACTAGAAAGAAAGATACAATTTAGAATTCATGAAATTGAGAAAGATGGAGTAGTTTTTGAGAATTCAGATTTTAAAGTTGAAGCTGCTTTTTTGAATCATACTGCTCCTTGTTTAGGTTATTCTTTTTGTGAATTAGATAAAAGGAAGATTGATGTGAAATATTTGAAAAAGGTTGGTTTGAAGCCTGGACCTATTTTAAAAAATTTACAGGAGGGGAAGAATATAAAATTTAATGGTAGGGTAGTTAATGTAAATAAAGCAACTTATTTGGTTAAAGGCAAAAAGGTTTCTATTGTTTTAGATACGGGTTTTACTAAAAAGATAGAAAAATTAGTTAAGAATTCTGATTTATTAGTAATTGAGAGTACATTTTCAAAGGATTTAAAGGAAAAAGCTGTTGAATATAAACATTTAACTGCTACTGATGCAGGTAAGATTGCCAAAAAATGTAAAATTGGAAGATTGGTGTTGACGCATATATCCCAAAGATATGAAAAGGATTTGGAAATTGTTTTGAAAGAGGCTAAGAGGATTTTTAAAAATAGTTCTTTGGCGGAAGATTTTATGGTTTTGGAGCTTTGAGTTCTTTGAATTTTAGCATTATATAATTATCAATCCACGATGTTGTTATAATTAATAAAATTACATTTGTTATGTCTATTAATGGCGACAATGATGTTGAGATAAGATTTAATATATAGGAGATTATTAAAGATATTATGCTTGCAAATATTCCTGATGTTAAAAATATTGCTAACAATGTTTTTATAACTTCTTTTTTATTGTTTAAAAATAGTTTATAACTGTGAATAAATGCTTTTTTGCCCTTTAGATTTTTTAAGAATAGTGCTGGATACGTATTTAATGTTTTTAGAGCTATTAAAATAACTGCGATAAAAATGAAGAATAGGAATATCCATCCATTCAGTTCCAAGGAGTTATTTTGAGTATAATTTGTCCATTGCAATAATGTGGAAATTATAATTAATAATGTTATTAAAATGCTAATTGTTATTGCATAAAGTAGGAAAATGATGAATTTTATTAGTAGTACACTTTTGAAGTTTTTAATTCCTAATTTAAAATCGTTTTTAGGATCGATTTTTTTATTTGAGATTGCTTGTTTAATATAACTTAGTCTTACTGATTTTATTAATGCTGCAATTATGAAGTCTATGATAAAGAATATTGAAAGGACAACTGTAGCCTTTACAAATATTGTTTTTAACATTTGAATGTATGTTTGTATAGAACCGTTAGTTTCTATACTACTTAAACCTGATGCGTAAAAGGCTATTATAAACAAGACATAGGTTATTGTGATGTATATTATTGTTGGCAGGAATATGGCTTTATTTTTAAATAAAATTTTCCAACTGGTTTTGTAGATTTCACACATAGATTTTAAGTGATTTATTTTGTTTTTAAAGATTACTATAATGGGTTCTTGAATTAAAATTTGAAAATAATAAAAAAAGATAAAAGAAAATTGAAGATTATCTTCATCTTCTTTTTCCTTTCTTAGCAGCCTTTCTTCTTACTGGTCTTTTTGCTTTTGCTCTTTTTTTTGCCATTTCTTTTCACCTCTTTTATTTTTGATGCCCTAACTTGTGATTAGGATGATTATTTTATGTAATTGATGTTTAAATATCTTTCTATTTCTAATTTTGAAAATTGTCACTCTAAAATTGTTTCAAAAAAATGTTTTGGAAATTTTTAAATATTAAATTTTGAGTTTCTTCAAATGTTAAATTTTTTATTTCAGCGATTCTTTCAACTGCTAATTTTACAAATGCCGGTTCATTCCTAGTTTTTGGTGGCGGTGCTAAATAAGGTGAATCTGTTTCTGTCAATAAATTTTCTATTGAAACATTATTTACAATGCTTTGAAAATGCAAACTTCTTAGAATTATTGGTGGGATAGATAAAAACCAATTTTTATTTTCGATTCTTTTTACTAACTTGAAATTTCCATTAAAACAATGAAAAATAACCTTCTTTAAAGTGCTGCTTTCGAGCATTTGGACGCATTCTTCTTCAGCTTTTCTAGAATGTACAATTAGAGGTTTTTTGAGTTCTTGGGCTAAATTAATTACTTTCTGGAAGATTTCTCTTTGTTGCTTTTCAGTTTCCTTTCCTTCATTAAAATCTAGACCTACTTCCCCTATTGCTAGGATATTCTCTTTATTTTGCCTTATGAAATTTAGGCTACTTTCCAGTTCTTCGTTTGTTAATTTAATTGCATCTGTTGGGTAAACCCCTAAGCTTGGTTTTATTATTGAAAATTTTTTTGCTAATTCTAAAACTTTCTTGTTTGTTTCTAAATCTAAACCCGCCTCTATAATGTAAAGAACTCCAACTTTTTTTGCTCTTTCTATTACTTCATTTAGGTCATTTTTGAATGCATCTGAATGCAAATGTGCGTGAATATCAACTAGCATAAATTTTAATCTAAAAACAGTTTATATAAAAGTTATGTTTTTTTTGCTTCTTCAATTGCTTTTAAAATATCTTCTTCTTTCCATCCGACTTTTCTTAAGGCTTCTTTAATCTTTTCTAGTGAAAAACCTCTTTCTAAACTTGATTTAACATAGTAAACTGCCTCTTTTAATTTTGAACTCATCTCAATGGCTTTTTGTTGATCGTATACAGCTTCTGGTCTTGCTTTAGTTTCTTCTGGGGCTCCTATTGTAACACTTTTTGCAGTTAATTCTTCTGGTGTTTTAAAAACTGATTCTAATTGTTGGGAGGGTTTTACCAATGTTGATTTAGACATTTGGGGATATGCTAATTTTGGTATACGCTCTCTTCCAACTGCAAAATAAATTATGAATCCTATTAATGGGAATAAAAATTGGAATACAATCCAATTGATTTTGGCTAAGGCTGATTTTTGGCTTCTTAAAACGCTTATCGAGCCTATAATAAAGAAAAGTAAATGCGATCCTGAAGCTATTAAAATTGTTAGAATACCTGTTGTGAAATCCTTTAATATGCCTGGAGTTAGAATAACCATAATTTAATGAAGGAAAATGGGTTATAAAATATTTTGTATTCACAGCTGAATGATTATATTAGATTGATGACAGGGGTTATGATGAATATTAGTAATTTATATAAGAAAGGAAGCAAATTAACAACTATTAGTGCTAGTAATATTAAGGATACTAAGTTTGTTAGTTTTCTTGCTTTATTAGGGTCTTTTATGACATAAGATACTGCGGTTGTGAACATTCTTCCCCCATCTACAGGGCCTAAGGGCAGTAAATTAAATAAACCAACACCTAAGTTTGTAATAAATAACCAAACTGTTAATAACCAGAACCAGATTAATATTTTGTCTTTTGTATCGTAAATGCCTCTTACTAATACACCTAATTTTCCTAGTTTTGGATCGTCTTTTGATGGAAGAACTTTAAGAGCTATTGTTTTGGTAAGATCTTCTGCAGATTTTACTTTTAATGTTATTTCTTGGTTTGTTTTATTTTTTATTTCATTAAAAAAGACATTTAATTTTTTGTTTACTAAATCTAGGTTATTTACCCCTAGAATTATATCCCCTTTTTTTAAATCTTCTGTAGAGAATTCTTTTTCAAACCCTATTACTCTTAAACCTTTTACCTGTACAGTTTCATCAATATAAGGGGAGAAAACGTAACTTAAAAAAAGCAATATTATTCCTGCCAATAATATATTTGAAAACGGTCCTGCTGCAAACATTTCTAATTGAACTTTTTTTGGTTTTTTTATAAGCTCTTTTTCATCGGGTTCTACAAAAGCTGCTAGAATAGGACCTAAAAATGCAAAACCTGAACTTTTAACTTTTACATTGTATAATCTTGCTATAACCCCATGACTAAATTCGTGAATAACCGCTAAAATTAAGATTGAAATAATCCAATGCCAAAATGATAGTGGGGGGGCGCCAGGGATATGAACGCCTGGAAGCACTGGCGATAAGACTGGCTCTGTTCCCGGAATTAAAATAAATTTTAAGGTGTATCTAATTACAAAATAGCTGATATAAATCATTCCACCAAAACCAACAATTATTCCTAAAAAAGAAAATATTTTTAATAATCTGGGAATTTTCTTGCTTAAATAATCCATTAATCTTAATCCTAACTTTGTTCTGTACATTATAAAAATTTTTCCCTGAACATCAAATTTACTTCTATATTTAAAGAAAATAATCAAAATTATTGCGTAAAATACTATGGCAAATAAAATATCGTAATTAACCACTCTTATTTTTTCCTTACAGGCCTAAATCTTCTTTTACTACATCTTTTGCATGGAATTTCACCTTTCATTATTTTTGTTGGAATCCCTCTTATTTTAGTTTTACAATTTCTACATACAAAAGTGTTTCCAAATAATCTTTTAGCTGTTTCTGCAAATTTTACCATTTATTTTACCTGTTTTATTACTTTTTGACCCATTATTGTCCAGTACATAACTTGAACGTTTTCTTTTATTTGATCTTTTAATTCTTCCGGGATATCTAACTCAAATGTTTCGAAGCTTTCCATATCCATTACACTTGCTTTGTTATTTGAAACTGATAATATTTGTGCAGATTTCTTTTCTATTAATGGAATATTTATTTTTTCATGTCCTGGTGCGACGAAAACTCTTTTTTTACCGTCAATGATGCCTACTGCTGTTATTCTGCACTTTGCATGACCGTGTTTTCCGGGCTTTGAAGTTTCAACGCTTGTAACTGTACAAGGTGCGCCTTCCCATTCTATTGTTGTACCTTTTTTAACACTACCAACATCAGTTTGTTTGTAATCGCCCATTTTAGAAATATGTAATCAATGATTTATAAGCGTTTTGGCTTATTGTTTTTCAGCCCAGTGTATTAGAGGATGGAGAGATTTTAGTAATTTTTTACCATTTTTTGTTAAAGAATATTCAACTTTTAATGGGATTTCATTAAATATCTCTTTTTTTACGATTTTTTCTCTTTCTAATTCTTTTAATCTATTACTTAATGTTTTTGCTGTTGTTCCTAATCTCTTAAGTAAATCATTAAATCTTAACTTGCTAAAATTTCCTATTGTAATAATGATAGAAATTGTCCATTTTTTGCTTAAGTAAGAGGAAGCTAATTCTAATGGTTTTGGGCAATATCCTTTTTTGGATTTCATTGCGCAGCATTTCAGATCTGTTTTTATTGTCTTAGTTTCCATTTTGAAACTTGTATATTTAAATAGTATATAAAGTATACTAACTATATTATATAAATTTATGGGGGTAAAAATGAGAATTAAAATTGGAGAAAAGTATACATGTAATAAATGTAATTGTGAGTTAACTGTAACAAAAAATCCTGAGAGTTGCCTAGAAGAGTGCAATTTAACTTGTTGTGGGTTTAATGGGGAAGATGTAGGTTAATTTGAAATTTATTGGAAGTGGCGGAGGAAGTATAGGTGGTAGTTTATTTAGTGCTTTTTGTCCTGCTTGTGTTCCTTTAATGGGTTCTTTTTTAACTACAATAGGTTTAGGAGCTTTAGTAAATTTTAGATTACTTTCTTGGTTAACAATTGGCCTTTTGTTTATTGGTATTTTTGGTTTGTTTTTGAATTTTAGATGGCATAAAAAGAAATATTTTTTATTTTTTGGCTTAATAGCTTCAATTGGTGTATATGCTGGAAGGTATTTGACTGAATCTTATCCTTTAATAATTTTGAGTAGTGTTTTACTAATTGGAAATGCTTTTTTTGATTATAAAGCTTTAAAAATATGTAAAACTTGTAAAATTGAAGGGGGGCTCTAAATGAAAGTTGTAATATATACAATTCCGACATGTCCTTGGTGCAAGAAAACAAAACAATTTTTGAAGAATAATAAAGTTAAATTTCAAAATATAGATGTATCTAAGAATTTAGCTAAGAAAAAAGATATGATTAAGAAATCTGGGCAAGAAGGTGTGCCTGTTATTGATATTGATGGAAAAATAATAGTTGGGTATGATGAGAAAGAATTAAAGAAATTACTTAAATTATAAAATGGAAAATAAGTTTTTAAATAAAAACTTTGCATTAGCAATTTTTATAGTTGCTTATATTTTGAATTTTTTATGGGAATATTTGCACTATCCTTTGTATAATTGCAAATGGCCAATAGGCAGTTGTGCAATAGTTACTTCTTTTAGAGATGCTTTAATTATCTTAGGCATTTATTTTCTAGGGGCTCTTTTTTTTAAAAATAATAAGTGGATATTAAACTTAACAAGGTTAAAATTAGGATTGTTATTAGTTACGTCATTTTTTATAGCCTATATTATTGAGTTACAAGGCATTTATTTTGGAAAATGGTCTTATAGCGATTTTATGCCTATTATTCCTGTATTGAAGGTAGGATTATCTCCTATCTTGCAGATGATTCTATTACCTTTCATTACATTTTTGATTATAAAATGTTTAGTGAGGAAATTTAAATGGTAAAAGAATTAATTAAAAATAAAAGAAAATTATATCAATGTGAAGAATGTGGATTTAATTATTTGGAGAAATCTTGGGCTGAAAAATGTCAAGATTGGTGTAAGAAGCATCATAGTTGTAGTTTAGAGATTACAAAGCATGCTGTGCACTGAGATTATTCCATAAGGTAAACCTAGTTCATTCCATGTGCTAAACCAGGCGCATGACTTTCACCACCGCAACCGTCTGACATGTCCCATAATTCTGCTATTTGTTTTGCAGTAAAATTATGATTTACAATTAGATATTTTGCTAAACCTTCGTAAACATACCAGCGCCAACATTTACAGCAGCATGGGCCCCCTTCTTGAGATTTGGTCATAGCTTCATTGTAGATATTTTGCTGCTCTTGAGTAAGTTTGATATTTTGTTGATAATTTAACAATTCTTTGGCTAATTTAATTTCTATATCATACGGGTCTTTAGGGATTTGTGGGATATTTGAGTATTTTTTTAAGCCTTCTATTTGTTCTTCATATCTGTGTAATACCATTGGTCCACAACAAGAACCATGAATTCTTTCTTGATCTTGCATTTCTGAAATTGTATCTGGACCAAAACAAGCTGCATTACCTTCTGTGCTCAATTTTATAAATTCTAATTCTGTTTCATCTGTAATTAGTGGAATTTGAGTTTTGATTTCTATATTTGATTTTTGAGTGAATAAATACAAATTAAATAATATGACTAACACAGTAAAGATTAAGATAATTTTTTTATTTAATATATTTTTGAATTTCATGTTCCTCTTTAATTCCTCATTGTACTTTTACATTTGTTGTAAAGCTATATAAAGATTTCTATATTAGTTTATTTAGTTTTTTCTTTAATTCTTCTTTATTAGGAATGCCGCTAAATTCTAATTTCCCGTTTATAATTATACCCGGTGCAACCATTATTGGATATTTTTGCAGAATCTTTTGGTTTTTACTTATATCTATAATTTCATATTTAACTTTTAGACTATCCAACATTTCTTCTACTTTAGCACAATTATGACATCCAGGGATTGTTAATATTTGTACTTTCATTTTGTTATCATCTTTGTTTTTTAATATACAACACCATTAATATGCTTATAATGATAGCTACATAAATCTCTATCGTTGATAAGGAAAGCATATGTGGCGGACCTTTTTGAATAGAACTTGTTATTGCGCTTGATAATATAAGTGCCGCTACAATAATTCCCATGGTCTTTACCATATGGGATTCATGAAGCTCTTTAATGTGATCGGAAAATTCTTTGCTATCTATATTAATGTTAATTTTTCCTTCTTCAATTCTTTTTAAAGTACGCATTGCATGAATTGGAATATCCTCTATAAGTTCTCCATAATCAAAAGAATTTTTTATCAAATTTTTAACTGATTTTAGTGGGCTCAAAGATTGTTTTAGTGTTTTTTCAACAGGTTCTTTTGCGTCTATAAGTAAAGAAAATTCTGGATAAACTTGTCTGCCAACAGATTCTGCAGTTACAAAAGCTTTAGAAAGCAATACTAAATCTGAAGGAAAATATACTTTATAATCGATACCTACGATAATGGTTCTGAATAATGCTCTACTTAGGCTATTTCTTTCAAGTGTTCCATATGATGCACCAAGAATATCAAACACCTTTCTTTTGAAACCTTCAATGTCGGATTGTTCATTTATTTCTGCTAGGTCAATTACATGACGTAGTGCTCTATCAAAATCGTGTTCAAATAGGTGAATAAGGTACAATGATATCTTTCTTTTTTGTCTTTCAGATAGTCTTCCTATTATTCCAAAATCAAGAAATCCAAACCTGTTCCCTCTTAAGGCGAGTATATTCCCTGGGTGAGGATCGCCATGAAAAATACCATGTACAAGTGTTTGTTCAACAATAATGCGAATGGAGTTTATAGCAAGTTGTTTGGGGTTTATATGAAGTTTTTTTAATCCTTTTTCGTCGTCAATACGGATCCCTTCAAGAAATTCCATTGTCAATACTCTTTCTGTTGTGTGCTTAAAATAAACTTGTGGAATTTTTATTAATTTATTGTTTCTAAAGTTTTCATGCATTTCTGTCATAACACAAGCTTCATTGCGGAAATCTATTTCTTTCATAGTCCAATCCTTAAACTCTTGAACAAAACGTTTTGGACGAAATGGTCGACTTGCTTCAAAATGTTTTTCTAGAAGACTAGCAATCATTTCCATGATTCGTATATCTTGTTCGATGATTTCTTTTATTTTTGGACGCAATAATTTTACTGCAACATGTTTTCCATTTTTTAAACGAGCTCTGTGAACTTGAGCTATAGAAGCTGCTGCAATTGGTTGTTCCTCAAACGAAGAGAATATAGAGGTTAGTGGTTGATTTAGCTCTTTTTCAATAATGTTTTTAGCATCTTTAAATGGAAATCCTGGTACTTTGTCTTGTAGTTTTCTTAATTCGTCACAATATTCTACAGGAATAACGTCTGGTCTTAAGCTTAGAAGTTGGCCAAATTTTATGAAAGTTGGTCCGAGTTGTTCTATAACCTTTCTAAAATGGATAGGAAGTGAATGCTGTTCAGGTGGGCAATCGCAACGTTTTTTAAACATACATTGAATACGGCATTTTAATGATACACAATTTTTTAGATTAGCTTTTTTAATATAATAATAAAAACCACCAATGGCAAAGGCAGTAATTATCTCTTTCAATCTGCTTATATCTTTTATATTCTTTTTCAAATGCATTAAAGATATCATAAAGCTTGGACTCCGTAACCAATTTTCTTAAGTTTTATTAGGATATTATTTTTCTTCAATTTTTTTTCATTGTATAAACTTTCTGCAATTTTTGTTTTTTTTATTGTATTCTTTTTTTTAATATACAGCTTTAAAGTTTTCATTTCTTCTTTTTTGTTTTATACCAGTACCAAATAAATGGGGCAATTATCATAATTACAAGTACATAAGGACCAAGCCATTGGGGTACTATTTCCAGTATCCTACTTGTTTCGGCGCTTAGTTCTTCAGCTTCTGCAATTTTTCCTCCTGTTAATTTACTGATAATGTTATTCCAACCTTCGTGTACTGGGCTTTCTTCAAACCATCCTCTAAATAAACCAGCTATCACAAAAAGTATAGCCCCTATGATAATTAATCCGAATGCAGTCCACTTTCTTATGTTTTTGGCTTTTCTTGTTAATGTTGGCATTGCATTTATGCCTAATATTGCAAGTATAGTTAGGAATATTAATGGCAATGCTCTACCAATACCATGAACTGCCAACAATCCCCACCCTGTTAGTGCATTAGCTGTTCCAATAACGTAAGCTAGCAGAACATAAAATGTTGGATTTGGACAGCCTACTCCTACATTAGCTAAAATTAAACCCAAGAAAAATGTCTTTAAGTAATCCCCCTTTCTTTCAATGAATTTTGGAAGTGGTCCTGCATAGCCAGGAATTCTTAATTTTATAAGTCCAAGCTCTGTTAAACCAAAAGTAAAAGCTGCGCCTCCTCCGATAATACCTGAAATAACATTTGCCGTTAATAAACCTACTATCCTGCCGATGTAAGAGAATACAATCCCATAAATGCTAAATGTGACTATCATCCCAAGACCAAAATATAATGACATGAAAAATGCTTTTTTGGCACTTTCACGCATTGCAATTGGGATTATGATAAATACTAAGGGTAAGGTGCATGGAAGAAAGATCATTGATAAACCTGCAATAAATGAAAGTGTGAAGCCGACTGTTCTAAAAGGATTTATTAGATAGCTAAAAAGGCCGATTACAATAATTGAAAATAGTATAAATATTAATGTTAATAGAAAAATCTTGAATTTTTTAGTTTCATCCATCTTTTTTCGTAATTCTTTATTTATTTAATTATATAAAGATATGGAATTTTTTGTAAATACTTAGGCATTCAAAACAAAAAAGAAAGGCTTTTATACATTAAAATAAGTAAAAATAAATTAAAGTTAAGAAGTGATACAATGAAAAGCCATTATCTTCATCCAACAGGTTTTGCTTTAGGCTTAACTAGTGGTGTTTTGTATACAATTTGTGCTTTAGCTTTTAAATTATGGCCAATTCAAACTTTACGTTTTTTTAATGATTGGGTCCATGGTATAGATTTGACACTTATTGGAAAAATTCCTCAATTTACCTTTTGGGTTTATCTTAAAGGGTTAATAGAAATAGTCTTATCTGCTTATGTTGCGGGTATAATTTTTGCATGGTTCTATCAAAAATGTGAGGAACATTGTAAAAGAAAGGGTTGGATAAAATGAAACAAAATTTAGGTAAGTTAGACAGAATTTTTCGTTTTGTTTTAGCTATTTGGTGGCTAGGACCTTGGGCACCTCAATTTAGGATCCCTTGGTTGAACTTAATTGTTTTTATTGTGGGTTGGGTAGCTTTAATTGAAAGTTTTATTGGTTGGTGCTGGTTACACGATTTATTTAAAATAAAAATCAATAAAAATGTATGAATATTTATGGTGGGTTATAACGCTTGGTATACTTTGGATAATTGCTTATATTTTTAATCCTTTATTAAGAAGAAAGATTATTTGGAGCAGTTTAATTGCATTCCCTTTTGGTTTTGGTGAGTTATATTTTATTCCTAATTACTGGAAACCAGAAACACTTTTTGATTTTGGTTTAAGATACGGGATAGATATTGAGGCTTTTGGTTTGATGTTCTTTTTAGGTGGGATTGCAGCATTTGTTTATGAGGGTTTATCAAAAAGGAGAATAGGTTTTCAGAAATTGTGTCGTCCAATTTGTAAGTGTTATACGCCTTTAATTGTAACTTTATCTACATTTGTTATTTTAGTTAAGGCATTTCCTTTCTGGAATATTATTTATCCTTCATCTTTTGCTTGTTTAACTGGAGGATTATGGGCATTTTTTATTTACCCAAAATTAAGGTGGCATATTTTGTTTGGTGGGGTTTTATTTGGGATATTTTATTGGCTATCTCTCTTTATAATTGAAATCTTTTCTCCTGGGTGGATTGCGAATACTTGGAATTTAGCGGCTTTAAGCGGGATTAGTTTGTTAAAAGTTCCAATTGAGGAAGTATTTTTTGGATTTAGTTTTGGTGTTATTTGGGCACCTTTATTTGAGGAAGTTTGTTCAAATTTACATAAGAAATAATTATCTTTTCTTCTTTTTTTGATTCTTAACTTTTTCTATCTTATTAAGTTTTTTACTTTGTTGATCAAAAGATTTTTCCAGAGAAGATATTTTAGATTCTACATTTTTGATTTTTTCAATAACGCCTGAACGAACTTTTTTAATGTCTTCAATTTCTTGATTTATTTTATCTATATGTTTTGTTTTTTCTGTTAATTCTATGACCCTTTCTTTTATTGCTGTAAAATCTTTTTCTATGTTATTTAAGGATTTTAATTTGGAATTAATCTCGCTTATTGCTGTAAAATTATTATTAATTTCTTTTTGAATATCTAACTTTGTTAAAGTTTCAATTTTCTCTGTCATGTTTTTACTTACTTCTGAGATGTCTTTTAAGGCTCTTTCCAAGAACTTTGTTTTTAAGTTTATATCAAAAATTCCTTTGCTTTGATTAGCGACTGCAAGCCATAATTGAATTCTTTGAGCATCTTTTTCTCCTTTGTAAATATTGTTATATTTTGCAATATCTTTTATTTGTGTTTCAAGATGCGATTTTATATCCTCTGTTAATTTTGTTCTCCAGGCTTCCATTATGGTTAAAATGGCTTAAATCTTTTATAAGCATTTCTATTTTAGAGTAGTTACATTGTGGAATATAGGTAAATTTTTAAATGTAAATTGCAGGAACTTTTTATGGTTAATATTAAGAAAGGAGATTTTTTAGAACTAGACTATGTTGGGAAACTAACTAATGGACAAGTATTTGATTTAACAAATAAAGAAGATGCTAAAAAGTTTAATTTAATTGATAAAAATGCTGAATATAAACCAAGGGTAATTTGCATTGGGGAAAATGAGATTTTAAAACCTATAGATGATTTTTTAATTGGAAAAGATACTGGAAAAAGTTATACTTTGGAGATAAAAAAGGAGAATACAAAATGGAAAAGGGATTCAAGTTTAATAAAAGTAATAAATTCTAATGCTTTAAAACAGCAGAATATAAAACCTTATCCTGGAATGAGTTTGATTATAGATGATTTAATTGCAAGGGTTGTAAGTGTTTCTGGTGGGAGATTGGTTGTTGATTTTAATCATCCTTTAGCAGATAAGGATGTTGTTTATGAGTTAAGGCCTTTGAAAATTGTTGGCGATGTTAATGAGAAATTAAAGGCTGTGATGTTTAGTCATTTTTCTTACCATGAAAATATAGGATTTAATAATGGTAAAGTTATTTTGTTTAATATTCCTAAAGAGTTTCAAGATAAGGTAGAGAAAAGGCTTAAAGAGTTAATTAAAGAGGTTAAGACTGTTGAATTTAAAGAGAAGAAGTAGTTTTTTCATTAGTTGGCCGAAAGTTATATAAACTTATAATTAGTGTTATTTAATATGGTAAATGAAACTAAACTTATATTAGAAGAGCTTAAAACAATAAGGACTGAATTAGATTTTATTAAAGAAAATATGCCTGATAAAGATATATTTTTAACGGCTGAGGAAAAACAATTGCTAGAAGAAAGTTTCAAAAATGAAAAAGATGGTAGGTTGGTTTCTAGTAAAGATCTTAGGAAACACCTTGGAATATGAGTTTTCAAATTGATTATGATAAACAGCCACAGGATTTTCTTAAAAAATTAGACAAGCATATTATTAAGAGAATTATGGATAAAATAGATGACTTATTAATTGATAATTCTGTTCCCCATAGTGCAAAAGCAATTATTGGCGAGCATGGTCTTTTTAGGATAAGGGTTGGAGATTTTCGAGCATTATATAGAATTAATTATAATGAAAATAGGATTATTATTGTTAAGATAGACAAACGATCTAAGGTTTATGATCGAAAGTGTTGAATTTAAAGAGAAGAAGTAGTTTTTTAGTTGATTCAAAATAATAACTGCAGTATAAATAAGCTTAAATATTGGTTATGTTCTTATTTGATAATAGATACGAATTAAAAAGAGGCTAAAATGGATCAAGTTTCTGATCAACAAACAAGAACAGATAATAAGAATACTTATCTTAAATCTAGCACTAATTATTCAAATCCTTTAGATGCGGAGTTAGAGCAATTATTAGCAAAACAAAGGGCAAAGATAAAGGTAGTTGGTTGTGGTGGGGGCGGGAATAATACTATAAACAGGATGAGTGATGTTGGGATTACTGGAGTTGAGACTATTGCGGTGAATACAGATGCTCAGGATTTATTATACACTAATGCTAATACTAAAATTTTAATTGGAAAAGAATTAACACAGGGTTTAGGCGCTGGAGGAATTCCTCAAGTTGGAGAGGAGTCTGCTAAGGAATCTGAACACGACATAAAGTCTAAATTACAAGGAGCTGATATGGTTTTCCTTACTTGTGGTTTAGGCGGCGGTACTGGAACTGGTTCTATTGGTGTTGTTGCTGATATTGCTAAAAAATTAGGTTGTTTAACTATAGCAATTGTTACTGTACCTTTTGAGATGGAAGGAAGAAGAAGATATGAAAATGCTTTATGGGGATTAGAAAAATTAGAAAATGTTGTTGATACTTTGATTGTGATACCAAATGATAAATTATTGGAATTAGCTCCTGACTTACCATTACATACCGCCTTTAAGATTGCTGATGAAATTTTAACTAATGCTGTTAAGGGTATTGCTGAATTGGTTACAAGGTCTGGGTTAGTAAATTTAGATTTTGCTGACATTAAAACTGTAATGACTGGTGGGGGTGTAAGTATGATTGGTGTTGGGGAAGCTGATTCTGAAAATAGGGCTGTAGATTCTGTTGAGAGAGCGATTAATAATCCTTTATTAGATGTAAATATTTCTGGTGCAAGTGGTGCTTTGATTAATGTTTCTGGCGGTACTGATATGACTTTACAGGAAGCAAGACAGGTGGTTGAGAAAGTATCTGAGAAATTAAGCGAGGATGCCAAGATTATTTGGGGGGCTCAAATTTCAGAGGATTTAGAAGGAACTATAAGGGTTTTATTAATTGTTACTGGGGTTAATTCCCCGCAGATATTTGGATCTAAGAGAAAGAGGTCACAAAAACAAACTGAAGAGATTGAGGGTGAATTAGGGATTGAGTTTATAAATTAAAATCCATTCTTTTGTATATTCTTTTTACTGAATAAATCTTTAAATAGTTGTTTTATCTTTAATAATAAAGTTTGGAAAAGAGAGGTGAAAAGAGGTGCTAATTAGATGCGAGGGCTGCGGTTTGGAGTTTTATGTTCCTAAGAAATTTTTAAGTAACTTATCAGATTATTATTGTGAGAGGTGCAGAAGCGAATAGGAAGTTTTAAATAGATTTTTAATATGATAACTATATGGAAACATTTACTGCAATATTGGGGATGGAAGAAGACATGTATATAGCTAAATGTGCAGAAGTTGGGACTGTTAGTCAAGGTAAAACTATAGAAGGGGCCATAGAAAATTTGAAAGAGGCTACAGAATTGTATTTGGAAGAATTTCCATTAAAAAAAAGAATACATCCACTCTTGACTACTTTTGAGGTAGCTAGGATTGGGAAGGCTTAGAAAGATTTCTGGAATGGAATGTGTTAAGATCCTGTGTAATAAATTTGGGTTTCAAATTGTTAGAAAGAGACAAGCGATGGTAAAACGGGAACTGTTGTGCCAAACCACGAGGAATTAAAGATTGGGACACTAAAAGGTGTTTTGGAACTAGCGAAAATAAAAGAGGAAGATTTTGAAAAGTTTCTGTGAAGCGAATAGGAAGGCTTTTAAAATTTATTTTTTAATTGATTTTATGGAAGAATTGTCAAGAGGTGCAGAAGCTATATTGTATTTAAATGGAGCTAGAGTAATCAAAAAAAGGATTTCTAAGGGTTATAGGATTAAAGAATTAGATTTGGAGATTAGGAAATTAAGAACTAGAAGCGAGGGTAGAATTTTAGATAAGGCTAATATTGATAGGCCTAAAGTTTATAGAGTTGATGAAAAGGAAATGGAGATTGAAATGGATTTTATTAAAGGAAATGTTTTGAGAGATGTTTTAGATGGTTTAGGTGAATATGATCGTGTTAATGTTTGTAAATATATTGGTGAAAATATAGGGAAATTGCATGAAAACGATATTGTGCATGGTGATTTAACAACTTCTAATTTTATTTTTAATGGCGAAAAGGTTTATTTCATAGATTTTGGTTTAGCTTTTTTTAGTAAAAGGGAAGAGGATAAGGCTGTTGATTTAAAATTATTGAAAGATGCTTTAGATGCTAAACATTATTCTTGCAGCAAAGAATGCTTTGAAAATATAATTAAAGGTTATAAAAACGGAAATAAATTTCATAATCTTGTTTTAAATAGATTAAATAAGGTTGAAGGCAGAGGTAGATATAAAGGGAAGTCATGAATACAATATTTTGTGCTTTTTTTTAGTTTGTATACAAGATGTTGAATTTTTTAAAAACCAAACTTTTTTAAAGGATTAATGCGTAGAATTATAATTAAAAAGAGGTTAAAATGAAAATCAATTGTCCTCATTGTACGAAAGAGATTGAATTTATATTTAAAGCTAATTTACCTAGTATTGAGGTTCCTGTTAATGGGAATTCTAATATTAATCAAGTTACTCCTATAATTTCTCGTGGGGCTCCAATACAAAGTCATGGGACGGTTTATGTGAGGGATAATAATACTGGTCAGGTTTTTACTCAGCCTAGAACTAATGGGGAAGCAAAACAAAATATTATTGGTGTTGAAGGACCACAGGTTCAGACAACTTTAACGTCTTCTCAAAAAAATGTGGCTATGGAGAGTGCGAAGAATAATGTCATTAACGATCCAAGTATTATGGATTCTGACAGGGTGAGGAATGCTGCTTTTGGTACAACTGTTCAATCTAAAGGGGGGACCGAGGGTAAGCATAAAGAAGCTGAAAATTTATTGACTAAATTGGCTAGTTCTGATAAATGAGTTTAATTTTTAAGTTTTGATGATGACTTTACAAAAAGCAGTAAAATTGTTGATAGAGCTGCGACTAGGGTTATGTAGACAAACATTATTTTTGGAGAAATATTCCATAAAAATCCTGCAATTATCCCTCCTGCAATTGCAACAATTCCAATAACAAATTGAAAAAACCCAAAAGCTGTGGCTTTCATCTTCCCTGAAAGATCTGATACAAGAGCTCTTTGATTTGCTTGAGTTATTGCATAGACGAAGCCAAAGAGAATAAACAGAACTATCAAATAAATTAAAGAACTTGAATAAATGAAACCAAGACCAACAAAGGATAATAGTGCATAACCTATAATCAGAACTTTTTTTCTACCTATTATGTCGGATAAATTTCCAAAAGGAATTGTAAAGAATGCCCAAATAAAATTAAATAAAACTCCAAGAGCAATTGCAGTAATTAAACTTCCTGTAATTTGTTTAGCTCTTAATAACAAGAGCATATAAAGCCCAAAGTTTGCAAAAGTGAATACAGAGGCTACAAAGATAAAATATTTTAGTTCTTTACTGATATATTTTATTCCTGAAAATAAACTTTTTTTAATAGGTTTTGTTTTAGGTTCTTTTACGAAAAATAATGGAACTAAAGAAAAAATAGAAAGTGATGCTGCAATTAAAATTATTGTTTTGAATCCTAGTTGAAATTTCCAAAATAAAAATAGCACTAGCATGGAGCCAAGAATTGCGCCAGATGTATCAAGCATTTGTTGAATTCCAAAGCCATGTCCATACCTTTTAGTTGAGACAGATATAATCGCGTCTCTTGGAGCATCCCTTGCTTTTCCAAATCTTTCTAGAGACATGAAAATTAAAATTGTTTGCCACGAATTTGATAGAACTAATAGAAATCTGAAAAGAACAGAAATAAAATATCCTAAAAAAACAAAAGGCATTCTTTTTCCAACTTTGTCAGAATACCAACCAGAGAATAGTTTAACTATGGATGCGAGACCTTCTCTTAATCCAGATAGAGATCCAATAGCAATGCCTCCACCACCTAAAGCTGTAACAAAAAAGGGTAGAATCAGAGCAATCATTTCTGAGCCTATATCGTTAAAAAGGCTACTTAATCCTAAAAACCAGATTTTTTTCTCATCTCTTTTCATATTAATTATAAGATTATTGCCTTTAAAAGAGTTTTTCTTAAAATCTTTTTTACTTGCTTATTTTGGATAAGTTTTTTAAATACAGTTCTTTAAGGTTTATTTGTAGCCCCGTCGTCTAGTGGCCAAGGATAGAGCCCTTTGGAAGTAAGAACCTAGGTTCTTACTAACTCCTGGGGAAGACAGGCTTTGACAGAGGTTCGAACAAGCTTTCTTTTAAAAAAAGAAACTTTGAGGAAAGAAAAAGGAAAGCCTCGAAAGTCCTCTCGGGGCTAAATATTTATATAATTCTAAATTTTATGATAAAGATGGATAAATTAAGATTTGGGACTGCAGGAATTCCCATCTGTACTAAATGAGATTAAAAATAGAAATATTTATATAAGTGAAATTACTTAATTTACTTAAAATGGTAAATATGACTTTAGCGATTCCTGAGGATTTAAAGAAAGTGATGGAAAAACATAAGGAAATAAAATGGAGCGAAGTAGCTCGGCAAGCCCTAAGGGAAAATGCGAGAAAATTGGAACTGATGGATAAGATTCTTTCTAAAAGTAAATTAACAGAGGCTGATGCAGAATATATAGGGCATATGATAAAAAGGGGTATTGCTAAAAAGCATGGTATTTTTGAATGAAACTTGTGGTTGATACTGGTAGGATTATTGCAGCTTTACTTCGAGACAACATATCTAGAAAGATATTATTTAACGAGAATTTTAATTTTATTTGCCCAGACCATACAATTAGTGAAATTGATGAGCATAAGGAAGAAATAATAGGAAAATCTGGTATTTCTGAAGATGAGTTTAGTATATTGTTAGCGATAATCTTTGAAAGGATTGATGTAATCTCTAAATTGAGCTATGAAGCATTTTTGAATGAAGCCAAGAATTTAATTAATGATTTAGAGGATGTTCCTTTTTTAGCGCTTTGTTTAGCAATAAAATCTGAAGGTATTTGGACGGAAGATAAACATTTTGAAAAACAAAACAGAGTAAAAATCTTTAAAACAAAAGATATAATTAAATATCTAGAAAATACAAATAAAACTTAAAAATGGACTTGGATAAATTAAGATTTGGGACTGCAGGAATTCCTATTTGTACTAACGGGGATACTTTAAAAGGGATTGAAACTGTAAGGAAATTAAAGTTAGACTCTATGGAACTGGAATTTGTAAGGTCGATTAATATTACAAAAGGTAAAGCACCTTTGGTTAAGGAAGTTGCAAAAAAGAATGATGTTGTGTTAACTTGCCATTGTCCTTATTTTATTAATTTAAATTCTGAAGAAAAAAAGAAATATTATGCTAGCATAGGTTATATTAAAAATTCTGCAATTATAACTTCTTTATGCGGAGGCTATTCAGTTTGTTTTCATGCTGGTTTTTATCAAAAGCAAGATCCTGAAAATGTTTATGAAAAGATTAGGGAAGGGATAAAGATAATTGTTAAGGATGTAAAAGATGTTGATGATAAAATCTGGATTAGACCTGAGATATCTGGAAAAGCAAGTCAATTTGGAGATTTAAAAGAGGTAATTAAATTGAGTCAGGAGATTGAACAAGTAATGCCCTGTATAGATTTTTCACATTTATTTGCTAAAAGTATAGGAAAAAATAATACCTTGGAAGAATTCAAAAAAATTTTAGAGGATATTGAAAAAGGTTTGGGTAAGAAGGCTTTAGAAAATATGCACATTCATATGTCCGGAATAGAGTATACGGATAAAGGTGAGAAGAATCATTTGTTATTAAAAGAATCTAAATTTAATTACAAAGATTGTTTAAAAGCTTTGAAAGAATTTAAGTGCAAAGGTGTTGTTACTTGCGAATCTCCTAATATTGAGGAAGATGCTTTATTGTTGAAAAAAACTTATGAAAGACTTTAGTTTACCCTTTATTTTATTATTTTTATTAGTAGGGGGTAAGAATTTAATTATATCTTTCTGTTTTGATACTTTTTTCATTTTTACCTAGATTTTTAAGATGTAAAACCATATTATTTACGAATTCTGGAGGACCACAAATAAAGTAAAGATCATTTTCTCCTATATGCTCTTTTATTAGATCTTTAGTAATTCTTCCTGTTTTACCTTTCCATTCTTCCCCTTCATGTCTTGTTAGAGTGTAGATCTTATTAATGTTCAAAGCATCAAATTCTTTTTTGTAGATTATGTCTTTTGGAGTTTTATTTGAGAATATTAAGGTTTGTTTAATTTCTGGTTTATTTTTAATTATATATTTTATAATACTTCTAATTGGTACAATTCCTGAACCTGCTGCTATGTGAATTATATGTTTAATATCTTCATTATTGTACGTGAATAATCCATATGGTCCCAAGGCTTCAAATGTACCATTTATTTTAGTTTTTTCAAAGAATATTGTTGAGGCTCTTCCTTTAGGTGCTTTTTTTACAGTGATTTCTATAAATTCTTTTTCATCTGGTGAGTTTGCGATTGAAAAGGCTCTTCTAAATTCTCCCTCTTTATCATTCATTATAAATACTATAAATTGTCCTGGTTTAAAATTGAATTTTTCTTGAGGGATAAATCTAAATGTTTTTGTATCGTGTGTTTCTTTTATAATATTTGTAAGTCTTAATTTCATTTATAAAATTCTTTTGAAATAGTTTAAAAGGGTTATGTATAATTATTGTGGTGCTACTTCTTTCCCTGTTTCTATGTCTATGATTTTAATAACTCTTACTGGGCAGACGTTAGCTGCTTCTATGTTTGCTTTCAAATCTTTTTCATCTATAATTACTTCTTCAATTACACCATTCCCTTTTTTAATTTCTGGTTTTTTATTTGAAACTATAGAAGCTTTACCATCTTCTTTTAGAACCCAATATTCTGGATTTACTGCTACACATGCTGCTGCTCCGATGCAATTATCTCTATCATAAATAATTTTATATTTTTTACCCATTTAATTAAAGGATTTTCCGCATCCGCAAGTTGATTTTGCTTGTGGATTAGATGTTCTAAATCCCCTCCTACTAAACTATTAATGAACTCGAGTCTTGAACCATTTAAAAATTTTATGCTTTCCTTATCTATGTATACATTAACATTATTTTCTTTGATTATTGTATCATTATCTTTTTTAGTATTTTCAAATTCAAATTTGTATTCTTTACCTGCACAACCTCCTTCTTTAACTATAATTCTTAAACTAGGTTCTTTATTATTTTTTTGGGCCAGGTATTTTATTTTTTCTATTGCTTCTTTTGAGATAGAAAATTGTTCATTTGAGATATCTTCTATTTTTGAATTTAATTCTTGGATAAATACTTTAATGTCTTTTTTTGGTGAAAATTTTTCAAGTAGTGTTTTTAATGGCAATGTATATGGAGAGTGACAGCCTTGACAAGGGATGTTTTCTTCTTCTATTAAAGGGATTAAACTAGGAAACTTTTTAACTATTATGCTTAATGGTGTATTTTCAGTTATTAGTGTCATAGCTTTATTAAACTCAAAAAGTTTATAAGGTTTTGTTACTTAATACACTTATGACTATCGACCAAGCTATTGATCAATCTGAATATTTATTAGTTAGACCAACCAGACCTAGTGATAAGGCTATTGGTTTGTTAGAAAGATTGAAAGAGTACGATAGTTTTTCTAAAGTACCTAAGGCTTTGTTAGACTCTGTTTTTGGTATGCTAAATGAAAACCAGGTTTTGGCTGTATGGATGCTAAGGGTAATTAGTGATCGTAGATTAACTTATAGTATAGAGGAGAAAGATGCTGCTATTAAGACGTATAAATTACATGTACAAGATGTAATAAGACATAATCCTGTATTGGTAAAATATTTTGATAAATGGGATTATCTAAGATTGTAGATTAATAACCTTCAAAGAATTCTTTTGAAATATATTTTTCTTCTTTATCAGGTATTAGCTTACAAGGGAATTTTTTAATGTTCTCTAATATTTGATCTAATTTATTTTTTTGAACTATTGTTGAGATAGTTCTTTATCCTTTATATTTAGTATTCTTCCCATAAATCGCTAAATTTACTATTTTTTAGTAATTAAAATTTTGAGGAAGGTTTAAAAAGGATTATTTTAGGATAGTCTAAGGATAAAGCAGTTAGCTTTTCTTTGGATAAAACCTAGGAAAAGAAAGAGCTTCTTTATACCGGAACTGAAATTTAATTAGTTCTGTATAGCTCTTAAACTGTTTTAAACATTGTAAAAATGGCAAGGCAATATTCAAGAAAACGTGGAAAATCAGGTTCTAAAAAACCTCTTAAGGTAGTTAAGAAAGGCTGGTTAAGGTACTCTGATAAGGAAATAGAGGCTTTGACTGTTAGAATAGCTAAGCAGGGAAATAAATGTAGTAAAATTGGTCTTATTTTAAGAGATGTTTATGGTGTTCCTGATGTTAAGATTGTAACTGGAAAATCTATATCTAAAATTTTAAAAGAAAATAATTTGGGAAGTAAATTACCAGAGGATTTAACTGCTTTGATTTTAAAAGATATCGCAATTATGAAACATTTAGAAGCTAATAAAAAAGATATGCCTAGTTTAAGAGGATTAACTTTAACTGAAAGCAAGATTAGAAAATTAGCTAAATATTATAAAAAAACTGGAAAGTTATCTCAAGATTGGGTATTTAGAAGGGAGAATGCTAAGCTGTTATTAGGGTAGGGCCTTCTTTTAGAAAAAGAAAAACAAAAGGAAAAGAAAAATGGATGAAAAAAAACCTACAAAAGTGTTGATAAAACAGAAAAGAAATTGGTTTCAGATAGTTGCGCCTAAAACTTTTGGTGGAAGAATTATAGGGGAAACTTTAGCATCTGATCCTGCAAAAATTAAAGGAAGGAAACTGACCATAAGTGCTGGTGTTGCTTTTGGGGACATGAAGAAGCAGCATGTAAGTTTGATTTTTAATTTAGCTGATTTTGAGGGTAATAGTATTAGTTCTAATGTTGAAGGTTTAATTTTATCACAATCTTATTTAAAAAGAGGCATTAGAAGATTTAAAGGAAAATTAGAAGATTCTTTTATTGTTAAATGTGGCGATGGGAATGTGAGAGTAAAGGTTTTGCTTTTATTAAGGAAAGAGGTTCATAGATCTGTAGGTAGTAATCTATTAAAAATGGTGAGGGATGCAAGTAGTAAATTTTGTGATGGAAAGAAATTTGATGATTTAGTGATGAGTATTTTAAATGACAGTTTCAATAGGTTAATTAAGGATAGTTTAAAAAGGATATACCCTGTTGCTGATGTTGAGATTAGGTATTTTGCTAAAGAATAAAAAGATTTATTAATTCTTTATTATAGTGAATATTATGGTATATGGAATAATTGGTTTGATCTTGTTAGCTATAGGGTGGGTATTTGAGGTTATTGAGTTAATTAAAAATAAAAAAAGTAGGATTGATGTTAAGTTTGGATTTTTATATGTTATAGGGTCTTTATTTTTATTGTACCACGCTATAAGAATTAATGATTTAGTGTTTATGATTTTAAACGGTGCTGTGGCTTTATTAAGTTTAATTTCTATGGTTTATAGTTTTAGGAAATAATTTAGGAAGTTTTTTAAAACGGTTTCTTATAGATTTTAATAGGCCCCCATAGCTCAGCGGTAGAGCAACGGTTTTGTATATATTATTCAAAAGAACCGTAGGCCATGGGTTCAAATGAGCTTTCTTAGGAAGAAACCTCGGAAAGAATCGGAAATTCCCATTGGGGGCTAGATAATTATTTTTAAGGCAATAAAACCATTTGCTTTAGTAAGTGGATGAATTGCCTTCTTGAAAAGTTTCTATCTTTTCCGTATTTTTTTTACTAATTTAACCTCTTTTGATGTTTTCTTTAAACTTTTAGGATGTTTAATTATTTTGCTTTAAAAATCTTTATTAATGTGGTATAATGAAGTAAATAGATGAAAATTGCATTTTTTGAGTTGGAAAAATGGGAAATAGAGCATGTAAAAGATAATATTAAAAATCATAAATTATTATTTTTTGATGATAGATTGAGTGAAAAAAATGTTTTAAAGGTTAATGATTGTGAGATTTTGTGTATTTTTATTTACTCTGTTATAGATAAGAAATTATTGGATAAGCTTCCAAAATTAAAAGTTATAATGACTATGTCCACTGGTTTTGATCATGTTGATTTAAAGGAGTGCAAGAAAAGAGGAATTTTAATTTGTAATGTTCCTTTTTACGGTGAAAATACTGTTGCTGAGCATACATTTGCTTTAATTTTGGCCTTGAGTAGAAAAATTGTAGACTCTATCGACAGGACAAGAGATGATAATTTTTCTTTAAAAAACTTAAGAGGTTTTGATTTAAAGGGAAAAATTTTAGGGGTGATAGGCCCAGGGCGTATTGGTCAACATGTAATCAGAATGGCGAATGGTTTTGAAATGAATGTTGTAGCTTATGGTCCTCATCCAGATAAAAATTTATGTAAAAAATTTAATTTTAGGTATCTTAGTTTGGATACTTTGTTAAAAAAGTCGGATATAATAACTATTCATTGTCCTTTGAATGAGCATACGTATCATATGATTAATATGGAAAATATTAAATTAATCAAGAAGGATGCTTATTTGATTAATACTGCTAGAGGGGGGATTATAGATACAAAGGCTTTGATTTATGCTTTGGATAAAGGGATTTTGGCTGGTGCTGGTTTGGATGTTTTAGAAGGAGAGTGTGATATAAAAGAAGAAAAGCAGTTGTTATCTAAAAAATTTGTTAAGGGATGTGATTGGCGTACATTATTGGAAAATCATCTTTTACTTAAGAATAAGGGGGTTTTAATTACACCTCATAATGCATTTAATAGTAAAGAGGCTTTATTAAGAATAATTGATACAACTTTAGAAAATATAAAGGGCTTTATTAAGAAAAGGCCTATAAATTTAGTGAAAGTTTAGAAAGTATTTTAAATCGGTTTTTGAATGTTGTTTTGAATGGGCCTGTCGTCTAGTGGTTATGACATCTCGTTGACGATCAGAACTTGGTAAAAAGCCTCCTGATTTAAAATCGAGAAGGTCGGCAGTTCGAATGGCCTTTCTTTTAGGAAAAAGAAACCCTAGGGAAAGAAAATAAAAAAACAGCCTTTCTTTTCCGAAGTTTTCTTTTGGAAAGAAAAGCTCAGAAAGTCTGCCCGGGCCCATAGAGTTTTCTTAGAAAGAAACCTCATAAAGAATTGGAAAAGCCCCCATAACAACATTTATATATTTCTTTAAACTGTTTTATCAGTGTTTTAATTGGTGTAAAATGACTCAAAAAAGAGGGCAGGTAATGCTTTTTATAGTAATAGCTTTAATTGTCATAATTATAATAATATTTGTTACAAGATTAAAAGTAATTCCTAGATTAGTGCCTTTGGCTCCTGGTGCGGAGGTTGTAAGGGATTATGTTGGGGGTTGTATTGATATTGTAACTAAAAATGGTTTAAGAACAATGGGTTTAGGCGGAGGTTATATTGGTATACCTGATGATTTTATTCCTAGAAGTGCTGTTAATGTATTTTCTAATTCTTTGTTGTTAGGGGGCAATGAAGTTATGTATTGGTATTATAAGAGCGTTAATAATTTAGATATTGTTAATGTGCCTGAAAAAAATTTAATGGAAGAGCAATTAAGCAGATATATTTCTGATAATTTGAAAAACTGTTTGAATAAGTTTGAAGGGTTTAGGTATGCAGGTTATAAGGTTGAAAGCGGGGATGCGAAAGTAAATGCTTTGATAAAAGATAGAAATGTGGATGTGAATGTTGATATGCCGGTGCTCGTTGTTATTGGCGATACAAGTTCTAGGATTGAGAGTTTTAGTGTAAGTGTAAAAAGTAATTTCGGAAGACTGTATAATTTAGGAAAAGAAATTATCGATGCTAATAGCGAATATTTAGAGGAATTAACTTTTGATACTATTTCTTTGGATGAAGAAATTCCTTTATCGGATACTGAATTTGATTGTCAACAAAGAAGATGGGAGAAGAATAAGATTGAAATGAGGTTAAAGAATTTATTAAGCAGGAATATACCAGCTGTTAAATTGAGAGGAAGTGATTATTCTAGTGTAGTTGATGAATATTATTTGTGGGATGCTTTGAAAAGTAATTATAAAGATGCAAGTGTAAATTTATTGTATTTGGAAAGCTGGCCGTTATATTTAAAAGTTGAGCCTAGTGAGAATGGTGTACTGAAAAGCGATGATATTATTAAGCAGGAAGATGGTGCTAAATTTTTAAGCGGATTATTTTGTATACAGAACTGGAATTTTGTTTATAACATTAAATATCCTGTTTTGATTACTTTAAATTCTGGAGATGATATTTTGCAGTTTGGTTATATGGTTGTTATAGAGAATAATCAGCCTAAGAAAAATACTTTAGCTAAAGATGATTTTGGAGAATTTAAAGAAGAATTTTGCGATAAAAAATTAGGCCAAGTAAATATTGGGGTTTCTGCTGCTAAAGATGGGAGTTTAATTAATATTCCAGATGCTGATGTTTTCTTTAAATGCTTTAATTTTGAATGTTCTGTTGGGAAAAGTGATTTTAATGGATTATTTAGCGGAAAGGTGCCTCAATGCATTAATGGTTTTATGATTGCAAGAAAAGAGGGTTATTTTGAGGGTAAACTGCCTGTGAATAGCAATCAGATTACTTCTGGAACTGTAAAGTTAGAGCCTTTGTTTGAATTAAATTTGGATGTTGCTCTTTTTGATGGTGCAACTTATAGAAGATTAAGTGGAAATGAGAAGGCTACATTTGAGTTGAGGCATTTGGATAAAGATTTTAGTACTAGCGTTATTTATCCTGATGTTAAAAGTATAAAATTAATTGCTGGAAGATATAATATAAGCAGTTCTGTGATAAGCAGGGGGCAGGAGATTTCAATTCCTGGCGAAAGTGTTGAAAGGTGTGCTAATGTTCCTGCTGGATTATTAGGTATATTTGGTTTTGAAAAGGAGAAATGTGAAAGCATTGAACTGCCTGAATTAAAATTAAATGAGATTGTTGTTGGGGGGAATACAAATTTGATAGATATACCAAGGAATCAATTATTAAATGGAAGGACGATTACACTTTATAGTTATTATTATGGCGCTCCACAAACTATAGGGGATTATGAAAGTGTATATGAAAAAATAAATTCAAATAAATTAGAAACAGGTTATGAATTAAAATGAGAAGAAAAATAAGTGCAATGTTTATGATACTTTTGTTAGTTACTACAATACTTGGTGCGAATGTAGATGCGCAGGTTTTAGGCAAAGATTTTGATATTGATCCTAGAGAAAGGGATGTAAGAGATACTGGTGAAACAATTGTTATTAATGTTGATAGTTATGAGCCCCCTGTTGTTGAAAGTTTTTTATTGGAGAAGGATACTGTTCCTGTTTATGCTTATTTGAAAGGTTATACAATTGGAAGTTTAATTGGTGCTAAGGCTGTTAAGAGTGAACCTATTTTAGGGGATGTAAAGGTAAGGAATGTAATTGTTTTATTAGCTGAAGAGAATCCTTATGTTAGAGTTGTAAGGCATATGTTCCCTGATCAAAAAAAATTAAGCTTGAGTAATTTAGGTGTTGTTCAGATTATGTTAGAGAAGATACCTGAAGAAGAAAAGGTTCCTGATGATATTGTTGTTAATTTAACTGCGAAAGTTACATTTGATAGGCAGTCAGGAATTTTTGGTTTTAGCAATCAGGATTTAAGATTGAAGGAAGAAAGAAATGAAAATACTTGGTTGGGGAACATGGGTGAAAGAAGAAGTTTAAGTATAACTTCTGGTGTTTTTGAGGGTGTTAAAGCTGGGGTTGGAGATGTAGTTGGTAGAACTGCTGAGGCTATTAAGGATATTATAAGTGGTAGGGCTAGGGGGGGGATAATTTATGGCGGAAGGACTGATGTAAGAAGTATTGTTAATGAGGAGACTGCAAATTATGATGATGCTTTTTGGGGTGGAAGCGGATATGTAAGATTAGCAAGAGTAACAAATAATGAGGCTACTTTCATTGTTTATGATAAAGGGTTAAAGAACATTGCAAGGTTAAATTTAAGGAAGGAGGTTAATAGTGGAATTTCTGAAGTTGTAAGATTTAAGGATAGACTAGCTGGAATGGATAGATTTAGAGTGCAACTTTTAGATATTGTAGATCCTAGTGAAGATTTTGCTAGAATTGAAGTGGATGTTGGTGGAAGCAGAGAAACTAGAATTTTGAGAAAAAATGATAGGGTTTATCCAAATTCCAGATGGTTTGTTAAAGAGATAAGAAAAGAGTTAAAAGAAGGAGTAATTAGAGAAAGTGTTTTATTAAGCGAGGATACTGGAGAAGAAAGGGAGGTTACTAGAGATTATGGAGATGCGAGTAAATATAATGAATTAAAATTAAAGGGAGAAGGAGGAATATTAATTGATAAAAATTCTAAATTGATTAGCGAGCCTCCTGATCAAAAAGGAATTATTGAGCAATTAATTAGTAAACTTGATGGAAAAGGAATTTCTACAAATGAGATTAAGATTGTACCTAATGAATTAAATGAAAAATTTGGTGAAGTAGTTGGTTTATTAAATAGAATAAGAAATATTCATTATTCTGGAGGAGAATTATTTGTAAATAAATTAATTGAATTGGCTGATATGGCTTCTGCAAGTGTTATTGTTGATAAAGAAGCTATAACCATTAGGGCTAATAGTGAAGGTGATGTTTGTGGAAGATCATTTTTAGAGGATGATGATGTTGAAAAAACTTTTAAAGATGAAAGTGAAGAAAGTGCTAAGAAGTTTTATTGTAGTGCGATTAGGGAATATGATGAAATTACTAAATTGTTTAAGGATCAAAGGGATGAAAGTAAGGTTTTGTATTCTGATATTGCAAATCTTAAAATTGCTGATGCTTATTTAAAATTATCTAGACTAATTAATGTAGATTCAATGATTGCTAAGAGTAGGGCTTTAGATGCCTTAGATAGAATTGTTGAAGCTGAAAAATTTCAAGAAATAGGTAAGTTAAAAAGTGAAGCTTCTGATATTAGTTCTAAATATAAAGATGATAGTTTTGTTGAAGATGATGAAATTATTAATTTAAGATTGATAAATACTAATATTGGGAAAGAAAGTAAGGGTTCTGAGGTATTTTTAAGCATTGATGGAAAGAAATCTGAGAAGTTTAATGTTGGAGATTATTTATTTGTTAAAGGGAAGGTTAAGGGTGAAAAAGAAGTAATAGACGAATTAGGAGGAAAGAGAAAAGAAAAGGTTGAAGAGGAAAAAAGTGTTGGATGGTTAATTGAGAGTGTTAATGGGGATGGTGTTGTTTTTAGTGGAATAACTTACGATAAAAAAGGAGAAGCAAGGGAAGAGAAGATTACAGTTGGGCTTGGGAAGGAAAAAGTTTTGAGGGTTGGGGAGACTTCTAAAAGAGTCAAAGTAGAAAATATAAATTTCAATAAAGAGGTTACAATAAGAATATTACCGGTAACTGATGCGTTTTCTAAAAGTAATTTTTTAGTTAGAATTCCAATTGAAAAGAGACCTTTTGATTTTAACCCTAAAAAAATTGATAAAAAAATTCAGAAGACTGAGGAAAAGATCAAAAAATTAACTGCAATAATTGATAAATTAGAGAAATTATTAGAAAGTTGGAAGAAATTATGTCTGGCTGTTTTTGCGGTTTTTACTATTAAGAATTCATTTTTAGGGGGTTTTGCTAAGAGCCAGGCTAGAAAAGAAGTAATGCAGGCTCCTAATGGATGGCAGAAGTTTTGTGATAAAGCTGTTAGTGAAAAGAAGTATAAAAGTGTTGATGAATGTATGATTAAAAATAACAGATATATTTTAGAGGATATAAATGCTGCTCAGAGGTCTATAAAAGAAACTACAAGGCA
>Ga0209541_10002243_pt1 | contig 36913 bp, 39 predicted proteins | sample RifCSPlowO2_01_FD_184027 | JGI IMG/M metagenome (GOLD analysis project Ga0209541, IMG submission 184027) | Groundwater microbial communities from Rifle, Colorado - Rifle CSP2_plank lowO2_0.1 (SPAdes) (version 2) | ecosystem: Environmental > Aquatic > Deep subsurface > Groundwater | place...
CACATTTGGACGGGCTTATTCCGAAAGTGGAGTATGCCGAGAAAAAGCAAAAAATCCTCAATCGCAAAATTGATGTTTCAGAGAAATTAAAGGATTTTGAGCAAAAGGGCAATCATCGGCTCGAACCGATGCGACTTTTCATTTTAGACAGCAAACAAGCCGAAATTATCGCTTCCGGATAAAATTTTGAGGACAAGAAAAATTTTCTCAAAAAGATTGGCTCGAACCCCCTTCTCGCGAAAAGGGCTCTGCAATTCTCTCCGAAAAAATCGTGGGAAATCCTTTTGAATTCTTGGGATTCCTCCACTCCCGCCACACTCACTCGCGCTTCGCGCGAGCCGAATTTTGGGCTTCATACTAACTGGCTCCCCGGGTAGGGATCGAACCTACGACCCACTCCTTAACAGGGAGTCGCTCTACCGCTGAGCTACCGGGGAATTAAATAATATTATACTGTCTTTATTTTATTTTCAATAGTAAAGTTTTAGTTGAATTATTTACTAATTTCAATTACAATATAATTCTATTAATAACAATATATTTATATGGCAAAAAGAGCTACTGGAATTAAAGCGCATAAGAAATCAAAAAAATCTCACAAAACGAAAAAGAGGCTTGAAATCAAGCGTCTTATGCTAGAAGCAAAGAAAAAGCGTAAATAACATCCTTTGGCAACTTAATTTGCTATTTAATCGCAATCGTGCTACGATGCGCAGATGAAGCTATCGGAAAAAACAATAAGCGATTTGGATGAAAAATTTCAAAAAGTTCTAAAAACTCCGGCTGGCTACGATTTTTATGTGGCTATTCACGATTTCATCGAGCATATAGAATCAAACGCGTCTCTCACGCGCCATCTTTCCATACAGGCAAAATCCAATCAAGAACTTAGGATCTTCGCCAAGTACAATAATTTAAAACAGATTTACCAAGGGCTCGAAGACACTAATATTGTGACCAAAGCCGATTTGGGGCACGCTCGATATATGGTGCTCGTGGAATTAAATAAAATTCGGAACAATGATTTGTCCGAGAGCAATTCGTTCTGGAAAAAGCGCGAATTATTCAGGAAATTGTCGGGCGAGATCTACGAGAGATTGAACCCGAATCCCGTATAGATAAAAAGTGTTCAATGACTCAACTTGAAGCGCTCTCCATTATGAAAACAGGAGCGAATGTTTTTTTAACGGGCGAGCCCGGATCCGGAAAAACGTACGTAATTAATAAGTACGTTCAATATTTGCGTGAATGCGGAATTGATCCTGCTGTAACTGCTTCGACCGGAATCGCCGCGACCCATATCAGCGGGATGACAATACATTCATGGAGCGGGGTAGGAATAAAAGAGAAATTAGATAAATACGATCTCGATAAAATTTCTTCTTCGCAATACATCGCAAAACGAGTGATAAGAACTAATGTCCTCATTATAGACGAGGTTTCAATGCTTTCCTCGAGTACGCTCTCGATGGTGGACGCGGTTGCTCGCGAAATAAGACATAATTCGGGAGCGTTCGGCGGTTTGCAGGTTATATTTGTTGGAGATTTTTTTCAACTTCCTCCCATTGCGAAAAAAATTGAGATAGATTTAGAAGAAACGGTTTTAATAGAAGACACTAGCACGCGCTTTGCATACGATTCCTCTGCGTGGTCGCGTGCAAATCCCATAGTCTGCTACCTTACAGAACAGCACCGCCAGTCGGACGACGGATTTTCGTCTATTTTGGCGGCTATTAGAAAAAATACTTTCGGCGAGAAGCACATGGCTTCCCTTGAGAAGAGAAAAATAAATAAATCTTTTCCGGAGGAGACGCTTAAACTTTTCTCGCATAATATTGACGTGGATAGGATTAATAATGATATGCTCGCCAAAATTTTGGGCAGTGAGAAAACTTTCGAAATGTCTTCGAAGGGGACAGTCTGGCTAGTTGAGACATTGAAAAAGGGGTGTCTTTCTCCGGCGAAGCTTTCTCTTAAAACAAGCGCTAAAGTTATGTTTACAAAAAATAATTTAAAAGAGGGGTTTGTAAACGGAACTACTGGCAGGGTTTTGGGGTTTGGCTCGGGAGGATATCCGATTGTCCAAACAAGCAGTGGAAGAAAAATCGAAGTTATGCCCATGGAATGGATGGTTGAAGAAAACGGAAAAGCGCGCGCAGCGATTTCCCAGCTTCCCCTTCGCCTTGCATGGGCGATCACGATTCATAAAAGCCAGGGGATGAATTTGGACGAGGCGGTAATGGATTTGGAAAATGTTTTTGAATACGGGCAGGGGTACGTCGCTCTCTCGCGCGTGCGAAAATTATCCAGCCTATACTTGATCGGCTGGAACGAGCGAGTTTTTATGGTGCATCCTGAAGTTCTTGCGAAGGATGGATTTTTTAGAAAATCCGCGGATGAAGCGGAGAAAATCTTAGGAGAAATACCTAAGGAAAATCTTGCCAAGCTTCAGGAAAATTTTGTAAAAGCGTGCGGAGGAAAAATTAAAAAGAAAAGGCAGGCGCGATCTGCTCGCGTCTTATGAAATTAAATCTCTTGAAGTATTGAAACCTCCTCGGAAATGCGCAAGGGCTAGATCAGTTTTTCGCAATCGCACAAAAAATTAGCCCGCCTGGATTCGATCCTCGGCGGGCTAATTCAATTTAAAACCCCACGCGCCTATTTGCGCGCTTCTAATTCTTCAACAAAGCTCGACGGCAACCCATAATTTGTCGCTGTGCCTTTTGTAGCTCGACGGACTAATTTGCCTCCGGAGGATACATATTCATCATTTAGGAATAAACTGATTGTCGCCGAAACTTTCCCGGCGCAATTCAATGTTGGACTGCCGGAACTGCCATCAATAAGGCTTTGCCGATTACCAGCGATTTCAATATGAATCATCGACGGAAAATCTTTTTCGTACTCCGTTTCAACACCGGGCGAGAGAGTCTGGCCTTTTTCATAAACTAGTTTTCTCGAAGGATATGCAATTACCCACAATGGACTGTAATCGGGCGCGCGTTCCCGAGAAATATCGAGCGGCAGTGCTTCAGGATAGGGATGTTCAAGCTCGATAAAAGCTAAGTCTTCTTTCGCATATTTTTCGAGTGCTGCGATTTCAAAGTATGTAGCTTCGGCTATGTTTCCAATTTTTACAATGCGGGCTCGCATTTTAGTAACTAGAAACCCGTGAGTTTCTCTTTGTTGAAGTTCCAATGTAGTCCATTTTTCCCGTTTTGCCAGAAGTCGCGCAACGTGACCCGCCGTGATAAGCGTTTTTTTGTCTTTATAAAACCACGCTGTGCCGGAGGCCGGCCCCTCTTTAAAATATCTTGTGATGGCCACAGTCGAACGGGCATAATCAGCCGGGTTGATACATCTTTCCTCCGCATTGGCCAAGGCCGGAACAAGAACGAGAAATAGGGAAACTATGCAATTGTTAAGCTTCATTGAAATCCCTCCTTGTTTATCATAATAAATAACAATTATCCGAATAAGTTGCAAATTAAAGGATTTGAAATTTCCCCGGAAATGTGGGAGGATTTTTCTAAAAGAAAACCGCCTCGAGGGAGACGATTTCCTTCGGGCGGTTGATTATTCGCGAGCTCGGCATACTATTGCGGAGTATCCGTTTTGAGCCCAGGAGGGATGTATTTTTCAACTTCTCTTGCCGGGAGAATGATTCTCCAGGCGATACGTATGCCGAGTTCAGACTCAAGCCGCTCGGAGACTTCGGCGCGAAGAGAGATTGAAAAAAGATAATCGGCCGCGCGCGAAAGGAGTTTCAGTTGGTGAGAGTGCGCAAGCGCATTTCTGTAGTCAGGGTTTCTGTAGACTGATCTTGATAATCTTTGAAGCTCGCGCGCCAGTTCGTCGAGCTCGGCGAGGATTTCATTATGCCTTCTCGCGACCTGCGCAGAGACTGTGTAAAGCTTTTTCGTTTTATCAAATGTGACCTTGCCGACGGTTTGCTCGCCAACATGTCAACAAGGATTTATGGTGAGCTGGTCGAACCATTGAAAACTCCCAGGAAATATGAGCTCTTTCCAAAATTCACTGGAACGGCTAAAATAAAGCCACTTATGGATAAGAAAACTTTGATTTCTCAAATTGAAAAAGAAAGGAGCTCGCGGGTAATAACCTACTTAACGAGCGACCGTCAGGGGCCGTTTAACGCTAGGATTGCGATGGATGTAATTCCTTTTATAAATAAACAGCTTCAGGCGATAGGAAAAACCCAAAATATAGATCTTTTCATGTATAGTACCGGTGGCGACACTATGGTCCCGTGGCGTTTGGTTTCGATGATCCGGGATTATTGCGAGAAATTTTCCGTTCTCGTTCCGTATAAGGCGCATAGTTCTGCAACTATGATCGCGCTAGGGGCGGACGGGATTGTTATGAGTAACCTTTCCGAGCTATCTCCAATTGATCCTTCTACGGCGAATGTTTTCAACCCTGTAGATCCGGCAAATCCCCAAAATAAAATTCCTATTTCAGTTGAAGATGTTATGGCTTATTTTGAGCTCGCTAAGAATAAATTTGGTATAAAAAACGACGAAGACCTTTCTAAGATTTTTATGAAATTCGTAGAATCGAATCCGCAGATTCATCCGCTGGCCTTAGGAAACGTAAATCGCATTCATAATTTAATCCGTATTCTCGCGAAGCGCCTTTTGAAAAGTCATGCTTCGCCGATGCGCGAGGAGGAAATTGAAAAAATTGTGGATTATTTCACGGAGAAACTTTATTCACACCAATATTTCGTCGGGCGCAAGGAAGCAAAAGAAGATTTGGGGCTTAAGAATGTTATCTACGCCGACGATAATCTCTCAAAAATTATGACCGATTTATACGAGGAATATAATAAAGAGCTCGAATTCGGAAAAATTTGGAATCCAGAAGCGGAGCTCGGCCCGAACGCCATGCAAAACCGACACGATTATAAAATCGCATATATTGAAAGTTCTGGCCTCTCAAATTCCTACGACATCTCTGCGGAATTCCGAAAACAGCAGGTAAGCATAACCCAGCAGACCCCTCAAGGCCCCATCCAAGTCCCCGGCGAACAAGTTGCAGTTAAGGTAATTTCGCAGGGATGGAAATAGATGCAAAATTTTGAAATCAATAAAGAAGAATCATCAAAAACATCGCAGAATCTTCCATCTGGAAGTTTTGTTTTTCCAAATGCTAATGTAGTAAAACTACAGGGACTTGCGAGTAAGGACGATCCATCAGCACAAGAATTACTCGTGCTGATGCAAGCACGCCAAGAACTAGAAAAAAGATTCATAGATTTAGAGGGACATACGGATGGCTTAAAGAAAAGAATTGAAAATTATCAATCTGATCTACAAAAAGTTAATAACTTCATTATTGGTATAGTAGTGGCCGTATCCATTGCTTTTGTTGTTACCACACTAACTCTCTATTGGAATCAGATACTAGCGACAAAAGCAGATAGGGAACTATATTTAAAATACAATGATATTTATAAAAATTATTACGATAGTGTTTATCAGCAACAAAAACAGATCGACCAATTGAATAGCAACCTAGAATTACTTAAGGCAAAGAATAGTTATCTAAAATAGCTGCACCATCTTTAAACTGAATTGGGAAAGAAAAATAGTAAATAACCATGCAATCATCTGACATACATATAGTGGAATTCGTAGTTTTTTATAATGGCTTATCGAGATAAGAAAAGGAGGACTATTTCTGCCGTTGAGAGAACTTCGGTATTTAGATGCGACGGGTATATTTGCGGATATTGCGGCAAAAAGAAAAAGCCCGGTTCGTTGGCAGTTGATCATATTATTCCTGTCCGATATGGAGGATATCATGGGATGAAAAATTGGGTGACCGCGTGCAAGCAATGCAACAGGAAGAAATGGCTCTACGCTCCGCGAGAAAACGGTAGCCCTAAACTGCTTTACTTCCGGAAGAGAAGAGTTGCCAAGGCCACGGTTATGGCGAAAGGTAAGAAATTTATGGCAAGGTATCCCAAGTTGTCTTTCAAAAAACCGTCATTAACAAAGAAAACCGGAATGGGAAGCGCTGACGAAGGAGAAAAAGCTATTTATTGAAAAGGTAGTTGATAAAACCATTAAGGATTACGGAGAGACACTGAAACTGCTTGGCGCTGAATGAGATGAACCGGGGCACAAAAATAAAAGGGCTTACTCTGGCGGAGATTGAATATGTTGCCCATGATCTTGCTCAAAAGATAATGGCGTGGAACGAACCGATTCCGGAGTTTAAAACTAGGCGCCCGTCTATTCTCGAAATTATGCCAATGGGAATGTAAGGCGAGATGAAGATATTTGTAAAAGCGAAGCCTGGCGCGAGAAACGCAGGAATTGAAAAAATCGACGAGGCGCATTTTATTATTGTCGTGCGGGAGCCGCCAAAAGACGGGCAGGCAAATATTGCCATACAGGAGGCGCTTGCGGAATTTTTTAAGATTACGGTCTCGAGAGTGCGGCTTGTCTCCGGGTTTTCATCCAGGAATAAAGTTTTTGAGATATAGAAGTCGTTATGCTAAAATAAAAGCATATGATAACTATTTTAATCTCGGGTTTATTAGGGGGAGTGCTTAGGGGGCTCGTCGGTTATGTTAAGTATAGAAGCTCGTATAAAAATACTCCTTTCATGCCTGGGTATTTCGCGCTCTCCGTTGGTGTTTCCGGCGTCGTCGGGCTTTTAGCGGCTTGGGTGACGGAAGATTTGGGGATCTCATTCTTGGGGCTTGCCACGCTGACACCTGCCCTCGGGTTCGTTATCGGGTACGCAGGAGGGGACTTTATCGAGAATTTGTTCAAAATAATTACAGGAAAAACTTCTTTATACCAGCTCCCTGATCTCAATAAGATTCAATAAGCGGACAGGTAGGTTCTTTTTTGTCGTTTTATACATTGAAAAGAGATCTAGTTGCCCTGATAATTTATCCATGGGAGATAAAGGAGTCGTTGGGCTTAATAGCCAGAATCAAATCTGCAACAATTGCAGCCGCGGCGTTTACATTGGTTCGGGGAGATTCGTAAACAGAATTCCTGATTTGAACGACATGGAAACCCGAGTTGATAATGGTCTCAAATTTCCAGAGGGCGATTATAGGTGCGAAGAATGCGATGAAAAATGTCATTATTGAATTGAATATATGCAGCAAACAAGAAATCTACTTACTATAAAGCAAGCAAGTCAATGGGCAAGCGATTTTCTGAAGCGCGACGTTAGTGAGTCAAATATTTCATATTTGGTGCAGTAAATGAAAATGATGTACAAATCGAGGCGAAAGAAAGGATCGGCAGGGAGCTTACTGATGATGAAATTCAGATTGCGAAAAAAGGTTTAGAATCTGGCATATTAACTGGAATTGATATAGTTTATAGAACAATCCTATTGGAGATGATAAAGAAAATCATCTAATCTCAGAGCCGATAAAGAATTTAAAATTTTTGGGCGTGACGCAAGAACTTCTGGATAAATTTGACGCGCTAGTTGATAAATATTTGAGCCCGACATTGCATAAGAATTCAGTACAAAAATAAGGTAAAATAATTTTATGAAATTAAATATTAAAGAATTATTAAGCTATTTTGATTTAAGAGAATCAACTAGTAACGGCGATACAACCGCAACAATTGCGGTTGTTGGCGAAGATCTTGGCGCCGGGCTATTTAAGCATTATTGTGAATATGAACGTAGATCTAGCGTTAAAATTTTTGACGCCATACCGACTACAATGCAGAGGGTTGGTCGACAACTAGATCGCTGGATTTTGGAAAAAATAGGGAATAAAGAGATTTTATACCAAGCAGAAATAAAAAATTGGTGCGCGAGAGCAATTGGCGGCATTGATATACCCTTGGTGGTCCCCGATAAAACTCTTGCGGCACTTGCGAAAAGAAATTGGGATAGGGATACAAATAAGATTACTTCGCGCGAAGCAAATGGTTTAAATAAAGTATTTATCAATATGACCAATGATACCCTACTTAATATTCAAAATTCGTATCAAAAAGAGCCTCTTTTAATATTTTGGGAGGCACGCAATCCAAAGAAACATCTAGGATATTTTTATAAATATAAATTGCCGAAAAAAACTTTTTATTATGATTATTGTTGGGTATTTTCTTGTTCGCTCTATCTCAGGAATTTATATAAGAACGGTGAAAGAAAAGTTTCTATTGAGATGCCGAATGCCGGAAGAAGGCTCAAAGAATTAAATCGATTGTTTAAGGTAAAATAAAATTATGAATAAAGAACTACACGAAAATGAAAAATTATTAGAAGATCTGTTAAAGACAGAGCCCCATAAATTCCCTGTCAAAGGATCTCTTATAAAATTAGGAATAACCAAAAAACAAGGCGTATATTTAATATATAATCCGAAGGATAAGATTGTTCATGTTGGCAGGACGCAACGAGGGAAATTCGGATTGAGACAAAGATTAAACAATCATTTATATGGGCAATCCTCGTTTGTTATAAATTATTTAAATGGCGACGGAGGTAAATTGAGGGCTAGATATAAATTTAAATTAATTATTATCAAAGATGAAAGAAAAAGGGCATTACTGGAAGCCTTTGCGATAGGTAAATTATGCCCTATTCATTTAGGGTTGGGGTTAGGGATGGAGAGATAAATGACCCCCAAACGCATCGAAATTAAAGAAAGAGTCTTGTGGTTTGTTATAGGTTTTGTTGCGTGTCTTTTGGGATTGGCTCTTCTTTTCGGAGTAATAATTATGATACCTTCTCCGGGCGTTGAAATTCCTTATCAGGAAGATTACTACGTTACGTAAATCAATGACCCACCAAAAGGCGCTCGAGTTTTTAATAATAACAAGAAATGTTGTAGTATTTATTATATGACTAATAATCAAGCTGTTCCACAAAGTCTTTGGCCGCGGCACGTCTCGTGGCTCACAATCATATTTGCGCTCCTCGCGATAATCTCATTTATCGCGATCTCAAGTCCGGATGTAAGAAGGTATGCGGTACCAATGGAAACCAGCGTATCAGGCGTCCCAGCTCAAGAAAAGGCGGGCTCGAATATGTATTACCCGGATCCGTATCCAAATCCTAATGTCCCCGTGAACGACACGCGGGAATTTCTGAAAGTGTATTACAGTGCATTGATGCGCACCCGCGACGTGCAAGGACTCACGCGCCGCGTCGAGACGACGATACGCGGATACGGCGGCCGCATCGATCAGGAATCCAGCTCTTCTCAATATGGGTACGTAAACTTTGCGTTGCCCCAGAGCAAGTACGACGCGTTCCGCGCGGAGCTTGAGGGTTTCGTGGATAGTCGATTTCTTACCGTCAACATTTCATCCCAGAATCTATTGTCGCAAAAGGTAAGTATTGAAGAGCAGCAAAAACAGGCTGATACTGCACTTTCGGATTACAAAGCTGCGCGCCAAAAAATAGTTAACGCGCACGCGAGCGCAGTACATGCACTCCAGTCCAAGATAGATGCAGATCTCAAACAATTGGCAACTCTGCGCGCCGAGATTCAGACGCCTCAAATATCGGCTCAAATACAAGCCGTCTCCGACGAATTGTCATCGCTCAAAAATCAGCTTGTAAACGAAAACGCATCATACGCGGCGCAATTGAAAAATGCAGATCAGAATATCAAATATGGAGAGGATTGGAAGAAAGCTGTCGAGACGCAGGACCAGGCGCTTCTTGATAATGTCGCGACGGTGGTGGGCACGGTCTCTCTGCGATGGATAAGTCTCTGGGAGACTGCGCTTCTTTATCTGCCTGGCTATTGGATTCCTTTCATTTTCGCGGCGCTGGCGTTTCTCTCCTTTCTCCGGGATCGCCGCCGTTTCGGAACGGCATGATGGATTTTGTCTGAACATGACCCATCAAAAAGCGCTCGAGATACTGATAAAACTCATCGAGAAAAATCCCTACTTCGCTAAAGCTTCGAATGGTGAAGAAAGGAAGGCGATTTTAACCGCCATCGGCGTTTTAAGCTGGACGAAGCTCGCTGGAGCGAGAATCAAAAAAATGATGGAGGAGCGAAAAGCGAGGCGCGGGATATAATAAACTATATGGCATTAATAAAAATCAAAATTTGCAAAAACGAAATTGAGGCATTTGCGGTAAAAGGGTTTTTGGAAAACGAAGGAGTCAGCAAGGTAATTATTAAAGCGGATGTTTCAAATTATGCCGGAAGAATTGACGGAGTGCCGACCATTAATGCCGTGCCGCAGATTATTCTTGTTCCGGAAGAAGAGGCAGGAAAAGCGGAGGAGCTTTTAAAAAATTTGGACGCGAATAATAAATCTTAAAAAAACGAAGCCCCCCTGATGAGCAGAAGGGCTTACTTAGACAATCTTTACTAAGATTAGTGAAATGTTGGTTTTTTGCGGAAGAGAGATTCGATAACTCGCCCATAAGCTTTTCTGCAAGATCCTTTGGGATCCCGATGAGGAGCGAACCACGCCCGCTTTTTTTACCCTTGTCCTCTACATTTGAGACAATCTGCCAGTTTTCGCGGATGCCGCAACCATTGCCGAGAAGCTGGGGATGTTCATACTTGAGCGAATCCCAGAAATAAGCATGGAGTGAGGCGTGGATCGTTGCCAACTTGTATATCTCCTTCTCCGTTTCGGCAACAATCTTGTCATTGTCGGGATTGGCGCCACGCTCGAGGCAATTAAGAAGGACGCCGCTCGCATCCGATATCGCCTTTTTGAAATTCTTTGTGCTCTGCATTAAAACGGAGTAGATTTTTTTTAACTCGTCGTCCTCGAGAATGAATTCCGGCACTTCGCCAGGACGAATTTTTTCATCGGGGCCATTGTTCGAGACCACGTCGGTCCGCACAATCTTTTCCAATATCATCTTAATGAACTTTGTCATTATATCCTCCCATTGGAGATTAACCTTTGAATCCGAACACCCTAGAATTAGGTGTTATGCAAAATTTCAAACATTTTTGTTTCTTTGACAGAAAAAGGATCGAAAGATTCCTTAAGATGAAGAAGAGCCGCAGACACATTGCGGCTAAATTAGGTCGAAGCGTCTCCAGCATCTCCGATGAGATCAAGAGGAATTCAGTCAAGGAAAAATATTCAGCCGAAAAGGCTGATCACAAAGCATACGTAAAAAGAAGGTATTCAAAAATTCAGTGCATGAAAGTCGCTGTGGATCCTCGTCTGCAGAGATTTGTAGTTGAGAATTTGAAACAAGATCAATCACCGGAAGGAATATCAGGAAGACTGAAAGGGGTGGAAAAAAGCATTCAGTACGCAAGCACGAAGGCCGTATACAAATTTGTATATAGTCCGAATGGAAGGCGCGTCGAGAAATATCTGTATTCAAAGGCAGTGCACAGAAAGAGCGGTCCAAAGCGAGGCAAATCCATTACGATCGATGGGCGGATCATGATCGATCAAAGACCCAAAAAGGTCGAAGAACGAAGAGCATTTGCCCATTACGAGGGAGATTTCATCGAATCTGGCAAAGACGGCAAGGGATCGCTTCTGGTGCTGGTGGAAAGAAAGACTAGATATCCAACCCTCCGATATCTGGAAGACCGAACGACAGAAAATGTGAACCGGCTCGTTTCAGAAATGCTCCAAAATATTCCGATTGAAAGTCTGACCATCGACAATGATATCTCTTTTCAAAAGCACAAAGAGTTATCCAAATTGATTGAAGCAGAGATTTTCTTCTGTCATCCTCAGTCTCCGCACGAAAAAGGCACTATTGAAAACAGAAACAAAGCCATACGAAGATACATCAAAAAGAGAACTGATTTGAGCAAAGTGCCTCAAGAAGTTTTTTCCTTAGCCGAAGAAAGACTTCGCAACAAATATATGAAATGTCTCAATTACGGAACACCGAAAGAAACGTTTGAGCGAGAAATACAAAAAATCAAAATGAAAAAAACCGCTCGATGCGGTATCATTAGCAACAATATTTTATTATCAGAAAGTGTTCGGATTGAGGGCTCCGCGTAGGCAGTACAAATTTTCTAAAATTATATTATTAAGCTATCAATATGTCAAGCATTGACGGTAATGACGCATTAGAAAAAAGAAAAGTGTATAATTAAACATATGATGAGATACGGTGGTGGCTGGGGCATGATGGGCGGCGGAGGATTTTTAGTTGCAATCGCGTGGCTTGTGATTGTAGTTGATTTGGTCCTTCTTGGCGTCTGGCTCTGGAAACAAGTAAATAAATAAATTTTTTATGAAACTTGGGAGTGGTTTTGTCGTGTTTATACTGTTTTTCGGTTTGGTTTTAAAGGAAAATTAAGAGAAATGAAAATTTTCGTAAAAGCAAAACCGAATTCTCCTCCTTCGCTAAAGCTTCGGAGGACAAGTGAAAGTAAAACAATCTATCTTGTTTCGGTAAAGGAGGCGCCCAAAGACGGCCGGGCGAACATAGCGATCCAAGAGGCATTAGCGGAACATTTTGGAGTTGCGCCTTCGCGCGTAAGATTGGTCTCGGGGTTTTCTTCCCGAAATAAAGTTTTTGAGGTTCTTTAAAGTATTATCTAGAAATTTAAAACAGCCGCATGGTGCTTGCACCATGCGGCTGTTAGAATTGAGGGGTTCAGCTAAATTTGCGTGATTTGGTGGGTCTCCAGATACTCTGGCTGGCGTAGCCGCCCGGTAAAAACGTCGGCGATAAATGTCCATATCCAAATTCCAGCAAGGGTGAACATATATGCGCGGTCTACCATTGTCCCTCCCACAAAGATTAATGGTATCGCCGTTGTCAATGTGTAAAGGAGCAAGGGAACAATGATAATGTTGTGGTAAAAATCCATGAAAGTTCCCCAACCGCGCCCAGTTTTTACTGCCACGACACAAGAGACGATTCCGACGCATGCGCAGATCCAGAACGTAACCTCCTGGTATGAATGACTCGAAAGCCACCCGGCCACTGGATGCTGGGAGAGGATTTCTTTGGCAATGAGTGCCATAAGTATCAGCGCTATATCCCCATACGCACTCGCGTAAGAGATATTGTATGACCTCCCCTCTATCAGTAATCTCCCGATGGGCAAAACCCCGATGCAGAGAAAAAATAAGATGGCGAATATCTGCCATTCTGGAAATGATGTTAAAAAACTAATCATAATACCCTCCTTTTGACGTTTCTCAACGAGCGTAGCATATTTAGCTTCCAGAAGCTATACTGGAAGCGATGTTTTCGGTCGCGCAAATTATTGGCTGGCTACTGCTTTATAGATATGTGGCTTTGTTTTCTGTTGTCGCGATTGAAGGCCCTATATCCACGCTTATAGCGGGATACCTTTCGTCACTTGGTCTTTTGAATTTTTGGATAGCATATGTAGTGGCGGTTTCGGGCGATCTTGCGAGTGACGCCGGATATTACGCGCTTGGCCGGTTTGGCAGGGAGCGCTTCGTAAAAAAATATGGGCACTATGTTGGGATTACTTCAGACAAGATAGTGGCACTTGAAAAACATTTTGAAAAACACGGAGGAAAAATGCTAGTCTTCGGCAAAATCGCGGATCCGCTAAGCTCAACAATCCAGACCCTTTCCGGCATGACAATGATGCGGTTCTCCATTTATGCTTCTTACAACACCGCGGCAACTGTTTTGAAATCGTTTATCTTAATTTCGGTCGGCTATTATTTTGGCGAAGCATTGCATCAGGCGGATATAATTCGGCGGACTGTGGGGATTGCCGCGAGTGTTATCGGCATTTTAGTGGTATCAGTTTATTTTATTTATCGAAAAGTAAAACAAGAAGAATTGCTGGAAAAAGATGGTTGAGAAAAAAACAATCGAAAGTAGTAGGGGAACGATTTGCTATTTCAAAACCGCGCATGTCTCCGGGCGCCCGACAGTTATTTTTTTGCATGGACTATCCGCGAACCACACGACTTGGTTAAATATTATGGAAAAAATTGCGGCAAATGGGTACAATGCGATCGCGCCGGATATCCGCGGGCATGGCGAATCGGACATGGCAAAAGAGAGATCGCGTTATCGCCTTGAAATATTTTCTAATGACATCGAACTTATAGTGAAAAATGAGGGGCTCGAAAAATTCGTCCTTGTCGGGTATTCGTTCGGCGGAGGAATTGCCATCGATTACACCATAAAGCATCCCTCGCGCGTTTTCGGACTCGTCCTCGTGAGCGTGAATTATGTAAGCCCGCTTTTATATAAAAATTTGGGGTTTTTGAATCCAGTAGTTTATTGGGTATTGCGAATATTCGCGTCACTTTTGAAATGGCAGAAGAGAAAGAGTTATTATACTTATGACCACGCATCCTCCGCTGGCTATTGGCACTCCACTTGGATCGGACTTAATACAATGCCGGTCTCGGTGAATTTCTGGATGCTTGCCGAAACACTGAAGTTTGATTTTCGTAAAAGTATCAGCAAGATTACTGCCCCCGCTCTAATTGTCCGCTCGAAATTCGATCCGTTTTTATCCATGGAGGAAGCGGAGGATATGGCTCGTGCCATGCGCCAAGGTAAAGTCGTTATTTCCGCGCACCCGAATCATTTTATAGCGTCGCAATCACAGAAAGAACTTTACAAGATTATAGCTAAGTTTATGGAAAATTTATGAGAATCGCATTGTTTACTGACACGTTTCCGCCTCAAGTAAATGGCGTCGCGAACGTTGTCAAAAGTTCAGCGGAAGTTCTCGCTGGGCGTGGGCATGACGTCCATGTGTTTACTGTTGCATCGGGCAGAAGCGACGAAAATTCGCCTCCGGAAAAATTTGGGCTCACAAGGATTTTTTCTATGCCTTTTTTTGGCTATCCCAATGAGCGCTTTTCATTACCACTTGCCTGGACGCTCCGGAAAATAAAATCGTTCAGGCCGGATATAATTCACGCGCATACGCCTTTTGCCATCGGATGGGAAGCAGTTTTGTCTAAAAAAATTCTCGGAGTTCCACTTGTAGGAACCCATCACACTTTTTTCGACCATTATCTCAAACATATTTACGCGGATTACGGATGGGCGAAAAAACTTTCTTCTAAGTATGTTGCCGCGTATTATAACCGTTGCGACCTGGTAACGAGCCCGACTATTTCGCTCGCCGACAGTCTGGAATCGTGTGGCGTTTCGAGCAGGATAATCGTTGTGCCCAACTCCGTTGATACGGATTTTTTTAAGCCTGCCGCGGACAAAAAGGAGAAAGAAAGATTAAAGAGGCAGTTGGGGTTTTCAAAAAACGTTTTAGTATATATGGGGCGCGTAAGCTATGAAAAAAGTATTGATATGGCAATACGGGCGATGTCCGTGATCGCTAAGAAATCTCCAGAGGCCACTTTTGTTATAATAGGAGGAGGTCCGGAAAGAGAGAAACTTGAAATTTTGACAAAGCGCTTGGGTGTGGAAAAAAAGGTGCGTTTTATGGGATTTTTATACGGACGCGAGCTTGCTCAAGCGCTACAAGCAAGCGACATTTTTGTAACCGCGAGCAAGAGCGAAAACTTTCCGCTTTCCGTAATTGAAGCAATGGCAAGCGGGCTTCCAATTGTTGCCGTATCCGCTCTCGGACTTCCCGAGATAGTAGAAGACGGACGTTCCGGATTTTTAGTTTCTCCGGATAGGCCGGAGGAAATTGCGGATAGGGTCCTGAAACTTTTTAATAACGAGACGCTCTTGGAAAAGTATTCGTCTGCATCAAGGGAATTGTCTAACAGATATTCAAAGGGAGGTATCGCGTTAATTCACGAAAAAAATTATGAAGATTTGCTTATATCTTGAATTTTACCATTTTTTGGGCGGGATTCTTTTTAAAAAAATAGGAACGGGTCTCCTTTCTTCTTACAGAAACCAGCTTCGAATTTTAGACAACCTGAAGATACCTTATACGGAGGAATGGAGTAACGATTGCGACATTTTGCAAATAAATACTCCCTGGATCAAATCATTGTATCTGATACGTTGTGCGCGGGCGCGGGGAAAAAAAGTAATCATTTGGGCGCATGTAACTGTGGAAGATGCTATGCAAGTTTTCCGTTTCATGCCTATAATCGCTCCGGTTTTTAAAAAATATCTTACGTATGCTTATGGGCAGGGAGACATTGTTTTTTGCCCCAGCGATTACACGAAGTCTCTTCTTTTTGCGTATGGGCTTCCCGCGGAGAAATTGGTCGTGCTTTCAAACGGCGTTGATACGAATTTTTATCGTGCATCCGAAGAGAAGCGGAATCGCGCGCGCGGCGAGTATAAAATTGAAGGTTTGACCATAGGAACCGTTGGACTTGTAATCCCGCGTAAAGGCACTGACACGTTTGTTTATCTCGCGAAAGAATTTCCAAAAAACAAATTTGTCTGGTTTGGGAAAATATACAGCGGATTGCTTGTCCGGCCTTTGCCAAAAGAACTGCCGGCAAATGTCTTATTTTCCGGATTTATAAACGACGTGGTAGCGGCGTTTAATGCTCTTGATATTTTTATTTTTCCTTCGTATGAGGAAAACGAAGGCATGGCTGTGCTGGAAGCGGCGGCTATCGGACTCCCGATTATAGTTCGAGATATCCTTGTATATGAGGGGTGGCTAGAACATGGCGAAAATTGCCTCAAGGCGAAGAGCGATGAGGAATTCAAGAAACACGTAAAAATGCTTCTGGAAAATAAAGAGATGCGCTTGAAGCTTGGACAGGGCGCCAAGATTTTGGCGGAGAGAAAAAGCATTAACGCGCTTTCTCGAAAGGCAAACGATGCCTATATAAAACTGCTTAACGATGATATAAAATAAAATATGGCAAGCTGGGCAGAATATAGGGCATGTCTGCAGGATAAAAAATTCCTAGTTTCGGTGTTCGTGGGCGTTCTCATGCTGATCTCGAGCATGATTATAAATTTTTATGCTGGGATTTACACGGTAGAGCGCGCGTCGAATTCCGTTACGGATGTTATATTGAGCAACACTCGAACAATGGATGTCGACGGCATTTTTATTTACGGCTCTTTTTTATTTTGGATTTTTGTAATCATCCTATGTTTTCTGAGGCCGAATCGCATCCCATTTACGCTTAAAAGCATAGCGCTTTTTATCTTTATACGCTCAATTTTCATAAGTTTGACCCACCTAGGACCATTTCCCGACCAGATTTATATAAACCCGGAGAGTTTAATAAACAAATTTACTTCAGGAGCGGACCTATTTTTCTCCGCGCATACCGGACTCCCCTTTTTAATGGCTTTGGCATTTTGGAATCAAAAAAGCCTTAGATTTTTCTTTTCGGTTGCTTCTGTGATTTTCGGGGCAGTAGTACTCCTTGGACATCTTCATTATTCTATAGATGTCTTGTCGGCATTTTTTATAACTTACACAATTTTCCACTTGTCCGAACTCGCGTTTAAGAAAGATAGAGCAATATTTTTAAATGGCTGAAGTTTTATCTCCGTCTTCCTAAGTATCCTTGGCGGTGCGGATGGAATCGCGTATGCGGTCTTGCTGGCTCCGTAGAGATTCTGAATTCGCGGCGCGGACGTCCGGGAAGGTCCGGCATTTTTGAGATCATGATAAAAGTTTGAAGAAGGCGCTCAATATCGCGGACGGCTCTTTTTTGATCTGGTGTGACAAAAGAAATCGCGCGTCCGGGCGCGCCAGCACGGCCAGTCCGTCCGATCCGGTGGACGTAATCTTCGGGGTTTTCTGGGATATCATAGTTGAGCACGAGTTCGATTCCTTTGACGTCGATCCCGCGCGAAGCGATATCAGTCGCGACTAATATTCTATGCACTCCTGTCTTAAATCCTTCTAGTGCCGCCCTGCGCTGGGGGAGCGTTCGGCCTGAATGAATTTCGGCCGCGGAGTGTCCCATATCCCTTATTTGCTTGCAGATTTTTCCCGCGCTATGTTTCGTGCGGATGAAAATTAATATCGAACCTCTGTATTCTTCAAGAATTTTTTTCAAAAGATGAATCTTATCTTCTCGATCTAAAACGAAAAGTTCCTGATTAACTTTTTCAGGAGCTGTTCCCGGGCGCGCGATTTCTACGCGAAATGGAAGCTTCATATATTCAGTCGCGATTCGGACGATATCGTCCGGCATGGTTGCCGAGAAAAGCATGGTTTGGCGCGCTTTAGGAATGCGCGAGATGATCCTGCGGATTTGCGGCAGAAATCCCATATCAAGCATGCGGTCAGCCTCGTCCAGCACGACTATTGAAACTTTCTCAAGGGAAATTGTTTTTCGTTCAAGGTGGTCATTAATGCGGCCTGGTGTTCCGATAATTATATGCGGTTTTTTGGAAATCGCGCGCAGCTGTTCATTAAAAGACGCGCCACCGATTAGAAGCGCGGTTCGGAGTCCCAGCTCGCGGCCGATTTTATGCAGAACCTCGTCCACTTGATGCGCGAGTTCGCGCGTGGGCAGGACGACAAGGCCCGCGCCTTTTTCTTGCGCTATTGATTGAATCATTGGAATTCCGAAAGCGAGAGTTTTTCCCGTTCCGGTCTGCGCGATTCCAATTAAATCTTTACCTTCAAGCGCGACAGGAATTGCTTTGGCTTGAATCGGAGTAGGCGTTTCAAATTTATGGCGTGTCAAAATATCAAGAATTCTAGGCGCGATGCCGAGGCCAGTGAATGAAGTTTGGTTTGATGTGTTAGGCATATATGTTAATTACTCTTTATAATACAATAAAATGCTAGAAAAATCAACAAAACGGCGATGATGGGCGGGAGGAATAAAGTTTATTGTGGATAAGTTTTTATAATCGTGTAGGTATGAAGTATAATGATATTGATGAAGAAATCTGCTTACTGGGTGATTGTTTTATGCGGGCTTGCGGGTATCGGAATAATGTCATACCTGACTTATATACATTATTCTGCATCAAAATCATTTTGCGATATATCCCAAGAAGTTTCCTGCGACGTCGTGACAACCAGCATTTATTCGGAGATTTTCGGCGTGCCCGTATCTGTCTTGGGGCTTTTGTTTTTCGCGGCTGTATTGTTTTTGATTCTAAAGAAGAGAGATAAAGCATTTCAGACATTATTCATTATTACTCTTTTCGCGCTCGTCCCTTCTTTATATCTTTCGTTGACCGAACTCCTTTTTATAAACTCAATCTGCATTTTATGCGAAACTTCCAAAGTTCTGATGCTCATAATTCTTGGCGCTTCGCTCTGGGCTTCCGAATTGGATTCCAGAAAAGCGCTACGAATGGGAGCGCCAGTGCTGATAGCGGGATTAGTTGCCGCGGGGGTTACTTATTTCGCTCAGACCGGAACGGTTGTCAAAAAGGATTATTCAACGGTTGTTCAATGCCTTAATTCAAAGGGAGTTGTTTATTATAAGTCCGTTCGTTGTAGTACTTGCAGGAGGCAGGAGATGATTTTAGGAGAAGCGTCCAAAAAACTAAATTCAGTTGAGTGCCACCCCGACGGAGAAAATCCGCAGCCGGAGTTATGTCTTAGAAAAAATATAAACAAGACCCCGACATTTCTAATGGAGGCGGGAGGAACGGAGATTAAAAGGATCGAAGGTCTCCAGCAAATCAAAGATTTGGCGGCCTTTGCGAGTTGCCCAATAGAATAAAATGTTTGGACAAGAGTTAACTTTGGGGATAATAATTTCCGCTGCCTTGATTGACAGCATCAATCCGTGTGTTTTCGGCGTTCTGATTTTTCTAATCGCATTCATGATGAAGGCGTTTAAGAGCCCAGGGAAGATGCTTTTGGGAGGCATGCTCTATACCGCCGTCGTATACACTACATATCTTTTGCTTGGATTCGGTATTTTGAAGTTCGCGCTTTCAACCGGGATTTCCTCTACTTTTTATTGGTTTGCCGCACTCATCGCGATAATCGCTGGGCTTTTTGAAATTAAGGATTATTTCTGGTACGGACGCGGATTTTCTTTGCAGATGATCCCTGGAGGAGCCGCTCGCATTAAGGCCTATACGAATTGGATCGCAAAAATGGAAGGGCACCATCCAGCCTTACTTTTTTTTACCACGGCTACCCTCGGAGTATTTGTCGTGCTTGTAGAATTGCCGTGCACAGGAGCGCCGTATCTCGCCATTCTCGGATTATTATCTAAGGGGGAATATTCTGCCGCAGTCCCGCTCCTGCTTTTGTATAATTTGGTGTTTATATTGCCCTTACTCCTTATTATCGGATTGGCGTATTTCGGCACTTCGTCCGAAAAGCTTGAGGAATGGAGAAAAGAACACAGGGGACTCATGCGCTTGGGCATAGGACTTGCTCTTCTCGCTCTCGGATTCTACATGATTTATTCCTTAAACCCCGTGTTCTAATTAACTTTATTTAATTCAAAGGTCGCAAATATAAAAATTAAATTCATATGACAAAATCTCAAAAAATATCTTTGTTCCTTCTTAGGATCTCGATTGGATGGGTTTTTCTTTACGCAGGTATCTCAAAAGTTGCAAAGGGGAATTGGTCGGCCGCCGGTTATTTAAAGGGGGCAAAAACATTCCCAGAGCTTTTTCAGTGGTTCGCGAGTCCCGGAGTTCTTCCTGTGGTCAATTTCCTTAATGAATACGGGCAAATCTTGATCGGCATTTCTCTTATTCTGGGAATATTGGTGCGATACAGCTCTATTTCGGGAGTTTTAATGATGGCTCTCTATTATTTCGCCGTTCTCCAATTTCCGAAAATCGGCGCGAATTCTTATATAGTAGACGACCACGTCATATATGCGCTTGCATTGCTTGTTCTTTTCGCGATGCGCGCCGGGAGAGCGTATGGGCTTGAGGGAAAAATTATAAAATTAGAATAATTTATGGAAGAAAAAAAACCAAATTCTGACGAAGTCTTTACTTGCGCTAAATGTGGCAAGCAAAAGAAAAAATCCGAGGGAGTCTTCGTCCTTGAGGGTTCAACTTTTTGTTGCAAGGATTGCTGTGGAGATGCGTCAAAAGGCGAACACAAGAAAAAAGAGGCCGCGGTTTGCGAATTTTGCTAAACCTCGTGGCGGAAGAAAGACAAGTCCATCATCATAAGGCGCTTGGGCATCTGGCCCATCAACCGATTACCGATATTGTTAAATTCAGCGCGACAAGATTAGTAAAAGTCCGCCTCCCATGGCTTATCGTCGGATTGGTTGGCGGGATGTTCGCGACGCTCATTGTTCGTTTTTTTGAGGGGGCGCTTTTAGAAAAATTGGCTCTCGCCTTTTTCATACCCGTTATTGTTTATATGTCTGATGCCTATATGTCTGATGCCGTTGGGACGCAGACGGAAACTTTGTTTATCCGCGCTTTGGTAATAGAAAAAATTGATTTAGGGAAATATCTTGCAAAAGAGATTGTTGTTGGTTTTTTGCTCGGATCAGTTTTGGGCGTCCTGCTTTTCGCCTATTCAATGGCCGTTTTCGGCGATTTAAATGTATCTATTATTGTAGGGTTATCTATAATAATAAGTTCTATATTTTCGGTTGTTATCGCAACCCTGGTTCCACTCATCTTGAGGAGATTTGGGAAGGACCCGGCGATTGGAGCGGGGCCTTTTACAACAATAGCCCAGGACATTCTGGCTCTATTGATATATTTCGTAATAGCCGCGGTTATAATATAAATTAATAAGAGCCGGTTCGCGCACGCGCGAACCGGCTCTGGGTTGCATCCTAAAAGGACGAGTTACTTTAAAAGCCGAGTCCATGGAGAGCTTCTGTGGCTTTTTCGTATGCTTTGGGAAGCCTTTTTTCGATCTGGAGAAGCACATCGTTGAAAAACTTAACAAGAACCGGCTCCCAACCTCGGGTGGTGACCAAAGCGGAGTATGTCTCAATGTCGGCGCCTAAGCGTTCCTGGTCGAGTTTTAGAAAATGACCGACCCTCATGTGCTTCTTACTGGCATTTTGCTCTTGGTAAGCGAGACGAAGTTGACCTCCCGAATGTCGCACGGCGAGCTTGGCAATTTTCATAAATTCATCGTAGCCGTCTATAACAACAACTTCTTCGCCGCCTAAGAAGATTTCAGTTGTGGCACGGACTCTTTTGGCGAGATTCGCCATATGCCGCGCGTGGTTCTGCGCATTTCTTTCTTGTCGCCTTGTCGCCCTTTTCTTTTCATGATCGAAAAACTCTTTAGTCAAGGCGAATTGCTCCTCCGCCGTTTGGGCGCCCGCGAGCTTTTTTGCAAGCCCTAAGGCCAGCATCGGATTGCGCACTACTCCGAAGAAAGACAACGAAGGTCTTCGGCCCCGTCTAGCTTTCTCTACCGCATGCCTGACAATACCTTCTACTGCTTCCGATATAATCGTCATTCTCTTATCTCCTTTTCCAGTTAAAGTGTTCCCGATTAAAATAGCATGATATTTATTTCATGTCAATAATTAACAGAAGATTAAGCGATAATGCGGTAAAATTAAATTATGGCAGACTTCTATCAGCTTTCGGTTGAGGATGTATTCAAAGCGACTGGAAGCAATAAGGATGGGCTTTCGGAAGCGGAATACAAAAAGAAATTTCTGGAATATGGGCCAAATGAATTGCCGAAAGAATCGGGCTTTAAGGCTCTAGTTTTTCTTTGGGGACAAATAAAAAGCCCTCTGGTTTATATCTTGATCATCGCAAGCATTTTAGCTTTTTTCGCGGGCGAGAGACTGGATACGATAATAATTTTAATTTCAGTGGTAATTAATATCGGCATCGGATTTTATCAGGAATATTCTTCAAGTCAGATTTTAAAAAGGCTCGCTGAAAAGGTCAGGGTATTGGCACTTGTCCGAAGAGATGGCGGAATCAAGGAAATTGATTCGGCGATGCTTGTTCCCGGAGATGTTGTAGTCGTGAAAAGCGGCATGAAGGTCCCCGCTGATGCGAGGCTTTTTAGGACCAAAGATCTTGAGACAAATGAAGCCTTGCTGACGGGGGAATCATCTCCGGTTAAAAAAAATAACGAGGCGATTTCCAAAAAGACTGCGGTTGCCGATAGAAAAAATATGATTTTCATGGGGAGTTCGATCGAGCGGGGAGAAGGAGAAGCGATTGTGGTTGAAACGGGAAAGGACACGGAGATAGGAGTTATAGCCGTTCTTACCAAAGAATCCAAAGAGGAATTCACTCCATTGCAGGAAAAAATCGGAAGTTTGGGTAAATTTTTAAGTATCTTGGTGGTAATCGCGACGGTAATAATAATCGCGGTTGGGTTGTTTGAAAAATTTGAATTCTACCAAATTTTCGTCACGGCTGTCGCTGTCGCCGTAGCGGCGATACCCGAAGGCCTTCCCGCGGCAATCGCCGTTGTCTTAGCGGTTGCGAGCAAAAATATTTTCAAGAATAACGGCCTCGTAAAAAAACTATTGGCGGCGGAAACTCTTGGATCTGTTTCGGTATTACTGACGGACAAAACTGGAACTCTGACGGAAGGAAAGATGAAGGTTGAAAAAATAATCTCTAAAAACGAGAGCGCGATGCTAAGCGCCCTGGCTCTGGCCAACGAAGCGATAATTGAAAATGAAAACGGCAAAATTACGGTCAAGGGCGAGGCGACAGATAAGGCAAAGCTTGAAATATTTTTGGCGGGTGGGCTTGATCTTAAGAAAATGCTTGAAATTTTCCCGAGGGTAAATTTTCTCCCATTTGATTCAGTCCGAAAAATAATAGCGTCGTTTCATTCAGCAAAAAACCAACACGGAGAAGCGACTCAAGTATTTATATCTGGAGAGCCGGAATTTATTTTGAAGAAATCCACGGATTTCTCGGACAAAGGCAACGTTCTACTAGAATGTGAAAATTTGGCGAAGAAGGGATTTCGGGTAATAGCGGCGGCCGAAGAAATTTTGCCGGTATCTCCAAATATAATAATGAAAAAAAGCGAGGATGAGCTCTTTGCCTTGGTCCAGCGCCCTACTTTTTTGGGCCTCGCAGTTATCAGCGATCCGATAAGAGCGGATGTTAAAGCAACTGTTAAAGAAGTTCGCTCGGCAGGCATTAAAATTATTATGCTCACTGGGGATCACAAGCTCACAGCGCGGACGATCGGGCAGGAGCTTGGATTCAGTTCGGAAAATATTATGGAAGGCGCGGAACTTGAGAATATTCCGGGAAGCAAACTTTTTTCAAAAATTAAAAACGTGGAAATTTTTGCGAGAGTCGATCCAAAACATAAAATACTTATAGCAAAGGCATGGAAAGAAAAGGGAGAATCCGTAGCGATGACGGGGGATGGAATCAACGATGCGCCCGCGCTTAAGTTCGCTGATATCGGCATCGCCTTAAATTCAGGAACTGATGTTACAAAAGACGCCTCAGATCTTGTTTTAATTAATGACGGCCTAAACACGATTGCGCAAGCGATTAAATACGGACGAACTGCATTTGATAACATAAAAAAAGTTGTCATTTATCTCCTTGCGTCGAGCTTTACGGAGATCACTTTGGTTTTAGGATCGCTAATTTTAAGAGTGCCTTTGCCGATGACCGCTGTGCAGATTTTATGGACTAATCTGGTTCAAGACGGCTTGCCTAATTTCGCGCTCGCCTTTGAAAAAAGCGAGGACGGAATAATGCGGCGCAAACCCATAAGAAGAACCGATCCTATTTTGGATAAAAAGGCCAAGGTGCTTTCGTTTAGTTTTGCCGCTGTGACGGATATAATCTTGCTTTCTATTTTTTATTTTTTAGTGGAAAAAACTTCGTTCCCGATCGAATATACTAGGACAATAATTTTTACTGCTCTTGGCACTTCATCCTTGTTCTATATTTTCTCCATCAAATCCCTCGATAAACCTATTTATAAAACAAATCTTTTTGACAATAATTACCTACTTTTCGCAGTCGGGATCGGTTTCCTTATAATGATCTCCGCTATCTATGCCCCAGCCCTAAATACAATTTTAAAAACGATGCCTCTTCAGGCGCCGCACGTTATCTTGATTCTAATACTAGGCGTTTTCAAAATCAGCTTGATGGAGACAATCAAGTGGTTCTATAATCGCAAGCTTGCTTAGTTTATAATTCCAGAATGCGTATTATTGGGCACTTGGATATGGATGCGTTTTTTGCGGCGGTTGAAGAGAGGGATCATAAATGGCTTCGCGGGAAACCGATTGTCGTCGGCGCGGATCCGAAAGACGGGGAAGGCCGCGGAGTTGTCTCAACCGCCAATTATAAGGCACGTGAATACGGCGTCCATTCGGCTTTGCCGATATCGAAGGCCTGGAAATTATGCGAGGAGGCTAAGAGAAAAGGAAAACCAGAATGTTTTTTTCTTTCCGGAAATTTCAAGAAATACGAAGAGGTATCCAGTAAGATAATGGAAATTTTAAGAAGTTATTCGAATTTGGTTGAAGAGGCCAGTGTGGACGAAGCCTATTTTGATCTGTCCGAAGTCGGACTTCAGGGCTCTCCGAAGTCCGACTTCGGAATCTGGGAGGAGGCTAAAGAAATTGCAGAAAAAATAAAAAAAGAAGTTTGGAAGAAAGAAAGGCTGACTTGTTCGGTTGGCATCGGGCCGAATAAGCTAATCGCGAAGATCGCGTCGGATTTCAAAAAGCCGGATGGGCTTACGGTTGTTAAAAAAGAAGGCGTCGAAAAATTTTTAGATACTATGTCTATCAGGAAAATTCCGGGAATTGGGCCCAAGACGGAAGCAATATTTTTAAAGAAAGGAATCAAGACAGTTTTGGATTTGAAGAAGCTATCAAAAAGCGATCTCCCTCATCTTTATGATAAAATTCGCGGGAAGGACGATTCACCTCTGACAGAAAAATATGAAGCAAAATCTATCGGAGAGGAAAATACTTTTGATCAGGATACACGCAACCCCATTTTACTATTGCAAACGTTAAAGGATCTCTCCAATCGCGTCTATAAGCGTCTCGATATATCGAGACATAAATCTTTCAGGACAATCGCCATTAAAATCCGTTTTGAGAATTTTGAGACAAAAACTCGCTCATATACTATAGTAAAACCCGCATCCACCCGAAAAATATTGGAAAAAGAAGCGATGAAACTTTTCCTCCCATTTCTTGACAGCAGAGAGAACCCGAGAAAACAAAAAATCCGTCTGCTTGGCGTTAAGATAGAAAAATTCGGCAATTTAAAGTAATATTTATACATGAACCGCGAGGCGAAAACCTGCTAAAATTGCCATAAAGATTTCACCATCGAAACATAGCATTGAATGATTATTTACGAATTAGGTATAATGAAAATAAATGACGAATTCCGTCCTTAACGTCTTAAAAGTTTTTGGGTTGTCGGGCATTGCATTTGTCGTCGGGGTTTCTGTAACACCGATTCTGACTCACTATTTGTATAAATATAAATTATGGCGCAAAGAAGTCCGACAATTAGCGCCGGATGGGGCAGGAACTCCTATTTTCGCGAAGCTTCATGCCGATCGCGAGACCAAAGTTCCAAGGATGGGCGGAATTTTAATCTGGGGAGTCCTGCTTCTTTTGATTTATTTGTTTTATTTTCTTTCTTTGGCGGGATGGCCGATTTTTGTAAAACTTAATTTTCTTTCCCGATCGCAGACATGGCTTCCACTTTTTACTCTAGTCGCGGCGTCGATCCTTGGAATTGTCGATGATCTTTGGCAGACCTTGGGCAAGGGAAATTATCTCGCTGGAGGAATGAGATTTTCATGGAGATTTTCTTTGATTTTGGTAATCGCGATTATTGGAGCTTTGTGGTTTTATTTTCCGCTTGAGAAGCACGATATTTATATCCCGTTTTTCGGAAATATATTTTTAGGCTGGCTTTTCATCCCATTTTTTATTTTAGTCATGATGGCGACTTTTTCCGGAAGCGTTATAGACGGCATCGACGGTCTTTCGGGCGGAGTAATGGCGGCTATTTTCGGAGCTTATGCCGGCATAGCGTTTTTTCAAAATCAAATCGACCTCGCGACTTTCTCTGCAGTACTCGTCGGCGCGATCGCGGCCTTTTTATGGTTTAATATTCCTCCCGCGCGGTTTTATATGGGGGAGACCGGAATACTTGGACTTACTACTTCGCTTACTGTAATCGCTTTTCTTACGGACGCGGTTTCTGTTTTGCCGCTGATTGCCCTTCCTCTTGTTCTCGATTCAGCGTCCGTAATAATTCAATTAACATCAAAAAAATTTTTTGGGAGAAAAGTTTTCTTGGTCTCTCCCTTGCACCATCATTTCGAAGCGCAGGGCTGGCCTTCGTATAAAGTTACCATGCGCGCCTGGATATTGGCTTCGGTTTCTGCAATGGTTGGGATGGTTATAGCCATACTCGGGCGCTAGCGCTATAATTTATATATGTCATATTCGGTTTTGATTAAAGGCGGTAATGTGCTCCGTGGGCGGAAATTCGAACGTCTTGATATTGGCATTAAAAAAGACAAAATTGAAAATTTGGGCGATTTTTCAAAAGAAAATGCCGATCTTGTCGTGGACGCTACTGGTAAGTATATTTCCCCCGGTTTCATTGATTTAACCAACCATTCGGATACGCACTGGACGCTTTTTTCACAGCCGAAGCAAGAGAGTCTATTGGCGCAGGGGATAACGACTATCCTCGGGGGCAATTGCGGGGCTTCTCTTGCCCCGCTAGTTAAAGCAAGCGATATTGAAGGAATACATAAATGGGCGGACAGCACGCAAATAAACACAAATTGGAAAAGCGTCGGAGAATTTTTCGAGGAGCTTTCGCGACATCCCATCGGAGTTAATTTTGCGATGCTCGTTGGGCACGGAACGCTCCGGCGCGGAGTCTTAGGGGACGAAGCGCGCAACGTAACAAGCAAGGAAATCGAGGAACTTAAGTTTATTTTGAAAAACTCTTTGGATGAAGGCGCGTTCGGTTTGTCGACGTCATTGGCCGCGGCGCATGCTAAATTCGCGACTAATTCCGAACTGAAAGAACTTTTTAAGTTAGTTGGAAAATACGACGGCATAACCAAACACCACCTTAAGGATGAAGGAAGAAATATTTTGCCGGCGATTGCTGAAATAGTCGGGCTCGGACGTGATACGGGAGCCAGCATACAGATCTCGCATTTCAAAATTTTAGGGAAAAGTTCATGGGGTTTCTTATCTGAAGCAATAAATTTGATTGAATCCGCGAGGCAGGAAGGGACCAAGATAACTTTAGATTTCTTCCCTTATACGAAAACCGGATCTCTCTTGTATATGCTTCTGCCGTCATGGATAATCGAAGGAGGAAGAGCCAGGATTCTAGGGGCGTTAAAAGATCCAAAAATGCGAAGAGAAGCGCTGGATTATTTGAAATCGCTCACCTTGCATTATGATAAAATTGTAGTGGCTTCAACTTTTAAGGACGCGACATCTGTCGGCAAAACTATAAAAGAGCTCGCGTCTTCTTCTGGGCTTGATCCGGAGGAAATTATCGCGGAGCTCTTGGAGATAAATGAGCTTCAGGTTTCTATCTTTAACGAGGTAGTTTCAGAGAACCATCTTCATAACCTCATTGCTAAAGAATATGCCTTGATTTCATCGGATGGAGTTGGCTACGATCTGAAGGCTAAAATGCCGTTTGATCTCCCGCATCCAAGATCCTTCGGCGCTTTCCCGAGGGCGCTCCAAATTTTCGCTAAGGAAAGCGATGACACCACCTTCGAGGAAATTTTGCATAAATTTACCGAAGTGCCCGCTACTTTATTGGGACTTAGAGATCGTGGAAAAATTGAGAAAGGATTCTTCGCGGATTTGGCAGTTTTGGATCTCGATAAGATAAAAAACATTCCTAATTATACGGCTTTGAACAAGGAAGTTGAGGGAGTGGAATGGGTTTTTGTGAACGGAAAGGCAGCGGTGAAAAACGGAGTCATGTCCGGCGAGCTTTGCGGAAGAATTATCAAAAGGGTTTAAATAATAATGAAACGAGTTGCGATTTTAGGCTTTGGGCTTGAGGGGAAGTCCCTTTTCTCTTATTTGAAAAAGGAGGAAGATTTCGAGATTACGGTTTTGGATCGCGATCCGAAGATTAAAATTGCAAGAGGTATTAAAAAAGTCTTAGGCAAAAGTTATTTAAAGAATCTGGGAAAATTCGATTTGGTTTTCCGAAGCCCGGGCGTGCCTTATAATCTTCCGGAGCTTAAAAAAGCGAGTGGCAGGATATTGAGCCTGACAAGACTTTTTTTTGAAGAGATAAAAAAGAAAGAAAACATAAGAGTTGTCGGCATTACGGGTTCCGCCGGGAAAACAACAACCGCGACACTTCTATATAAGATATTAAAACACGCAGGAAGGAAAGTTTTCCTTGGCGGGAATATCGGCAAGAGCCCATTGGATTATCTTGAAAAGCTTGATTCTGGAAGCACTGTGGTAATGGAGCTTTCGAGTTTTCAGCTTCAGGATTTAAACTATTCGCCGGACGTAGCCCTCGTGCTCGATATTTTCGAAGAGCACTTGGATAAACATAAGAATTTTAGAGAATATTTTGACGCAAAAAGTAATATAGCGAGACATCAAAAAAAATCGGACGCCATCATATATTTCGCAGATAATAAATATTCGTCGGCTATCGCAAAAAAATCTATCGGAAAGAAAATTCAAGTAACTTTAGAGAGCGCGAAGAAATTCGGGTTTAAGCTTAAGGTCCCAGGTGATTATAATTACAAAAATGCGATGGCCGCTGGGGCAGCGGCAAGACTTTTCGGAGTCAAGCGCGAGACAATAATTGAGACCGTTAATAATTTCAAAGGTATCAAGCATAGGCTTGAATTTGTCAGAAATTTGAATGGCGTAGGCTATTATAATAATTCAAAAGCGACTAATGTCGGCTCGGCCATCGGAGGCATCGATGCATTTTTAGAAAAAAAGATCGTTCTTGCCGGGGGATATAATAAAAAATTAGATTTGACACCTCTGGTTAGGCGCCTTGCGAGGAGAGATATCAGAAGCGCGGTATATTTTGGGGTCGCCGCAGGCGAGCTCGAGCGCATTTCCAAATTGCTCGGATTTTCTCGATATTCAAAAACGGCTGGGCTTGAAAGCGCGATAAAAGAAGCTCATAAGATTTCAATAAAGGGAGATATTACGATCCTTTCTCCTGGAACGGCCAGCTTTGACGAGTTTAGTAATTACGAGGAGCGAGGCGATAAATTTAGAAAATGGGTTCTAGAATTGAAGTAAAAACCGACCCGATATTCAAAGGGATTGTAGCGTCTCTGCTTATCGTCGGATTTTTTATCTTGGCTTCCGCTTCAATAGGCCTTACTGCTTCCATGAAAGCCCCGTCTTATTATTTTATACTTCGTCAAATTACTATGGGCGGAGCCGTCGGTTTGGCACTTTTCATTTTCGCGGCAAAATTTCCATATAAAAAATGGAAAAAATGGGCGCTTGTGATCTTCGCTGGAAGCATTTTACTGACCTCCGCGGTTTGGATTCCAGGCCTCGGGCTCAAAGTCGGAGGAGCTTCGCGCTGGCTAATTTTCGGACCACTAAGCTTGCAGCCCTCGGAATTTCTTAAATTTGGCCTCATTCTTTATCTGGCGGCCTGGTTTTCTTCGAGAGGCGGAAAAATTTCTTCGGTTAAGGGCGGATTGATCCCGTTTTTGATTATCATGAGTGTCGCATCGTCTCTTTTGGTTTTCCAGCCGGATATCGGAACTCTTGGAGTACTCGCCATATCCGGGCTTTTCCTTTTTCTGATAGCCGGAGGAAAATTTACACACATTTTAATTTTAATTTTAATAGGACTTATCTTTCTCGGAATCTTAATTTATCTTGAGCCGTATAGGCAGGATAGGCTGACAGTTTTTCTTAATCCAGATCATGATCCCCAAGGCTCCGGGTATCAAGTGCGCCAAGCCTTGATCGCTATAGGTTCGGGAGGTCTTTGGGGAAGAGGTTTTGGCATGAGCCGACAAAAATTTCAGTATCTTCCGGAGCCTGTCGGAGATTCGATTTTTGCGGTCGCCGCGGAAGAGTTCGGTTTCATCGGCGCATCAGTAATAATTTCCCTGTTTTTACTGCTTGCTTGGCGCGGATTTTATATTTCACGTTTTGCGCCGGATACTTTCGGCAAGCTTTTGGGCTCCGGGATGGTTTTGTTGATGGCCGTCCAATCAATGATAAATATCTCGGCTCTTGCCGGACTCACCCCCCTGACCGGAATACCTCTTATCTTTATATCCCAAGGAGGTTCTTCTCTGGCTGTGACTCTTCTTGAGGCTGGCGTTCTTCTGAATATTTCTAAAAGCAACTGAGATTTTCTGGTATAATTGGAATATGAGAATTATATTTGCCGGAGGCGGGTCCGGAGGCCATTTTTATCCGCTTATTGCTGTGGAGAGAGCGTTGCGGGATATCGCGATTGAGGAAAAAATCCCTGATTTGGATATAATTTACGCGGCCGATGACCCTTATGACCCGAATCTCCTCAGGGAAGACGGGGTGCGCTTTCTTAAAATTCCGGCCGGGAAAATTCGCCGCTATTTTTCAATCAGGAATCTTTTTGATCCATTTAAGACTTTCTTTGGAGTTATAAAGGCTTCTTGGATTCTTTATCTTAATCTTCCCGATGTGATATTCGCCAAAGGCGGATACGCGAGCTTCCCGCTTCTTTTTGCCGCGCGACTTTTGGGAATCCCGGTGATTATTCACGAAACTGATTCGATACCCGGTAAGGTGAACAGGTGGGCCGCAAAATTCGCGAAAAGGATCGCCATTTCTTATCCGGAATCAATGAAGTATTTTCCCAAGGATAAGACCGCCTTGACCGGAAATCCCATAAGAAAAGAGGTTATAGGCGGGACTATGGAGAGAGCGAAGGAACTTTTCGAGCTCGAAGACGGGATTCCGGTTATTTTCGTTTTCGGAGGGTCGCAGGGTTCAATAAAAATTAATGAATCAATTTTGGATATATTGAAAGAGCTTTTGGAATTTTCCCAAGTTATTCACCAGACTGGGGTAGGAAATATAAATACGGTTAAAAAAAGAATGAGTATAACTCTGGAGACTTCCAAATTTGCATCGAGATACCATCCTTTCACATTCCTGGACGAAGAAAAATATAAGAACGCTTACAAAGCCTCCACGCTGATAATCGCCCGCTCCGGAGGAAGTATTTTTGAAATTTCCGCGATGGGCGTTCCCTCGATTTTAATTCCGCTTCCATTATCCGCGCAAGACCATCAGCGTGAAAATGCCTATTCTTACGCGAGAACCGGAGCAGCGGAGGTGATTGAAGAAGTAAATATGACTCCTCATATACTTCTCCGCGAAATTAAATTACTAATGGCCGATAAGCTACGGCTTTCAAAAATGTCTGATGCTGCCAAATTTTTCGCTAAACCGGATGCTGCCCAAAGAATCGCCCTGGAAATTATCCGCCTTGGACTCGAGCATTGATGCGAAAAATCCGGACAAGGCTCGCGCCATCTCCTACGGGACTTCTGCATGTGGGCAATGCCCGCGCGGGGATTTTCAATTTTCTTTTCGCAAAGAAAAACGATGGCGAATTTATCTTAAGAATCGAAGACACCGATATCGAGCGATCCCGAAAAGAGTATGAAGAAAACGCGAAAGAGGCTCTTTTGTGGCTTGGGTTGAATTGGGACGAGTTTTACCGCCAATCGGATAGAAAAGAAATTTACCTGCGGCATATAAAAAGATTGCTGGGAAACGGCTCGGCCTACGTTTCCAAAGAAGAGAAAGGGAGCGTTATACGCTTAAAAAATCCCGGAACAATCATTAGCTTTAATGATTTAATAAGAGGGAAAATAGAAGTCGATACGAAAGATTTGGGCGATTTTGTAATTGCTAAGAATGAAGAGACGCCCATTTATCATTTAGCCGCCGTAATTGATGATGCCCTGATGAATATAACCCATGTAATACGGGGGGAAGATCATATTTCAAATACCCCGAGGCAAATATTAATCCAGCAAGCGCTTAGGTGTCCAACACCTAAGTATGCGCATCTGCCTTTAATATTGGCTCACGATCGCTCCAAGCTGTCCAAGCGTGAAGGAGGAGAGGCCCTCTCGGATTATAAAAAGATGGGGTATCCGCCAGAGGCGGTGTTTAATTTTTTGGCGCTTTTGGGATGGCACCCCGCACCAGAGCAAAGCTCGGTGCGGGGCAGGCCCCTCGAACGTGAAATATTTAGCAAAGAAGAATTAATTGAGCAGTTTTCTCTGGAGCGCGTGCAGAAAGGGGGCGCGATTTTTGATAAGGGAAAACTGGACTGGATATCAAAAGAATATATCAAAAAACTCGAGGAAAAAGACTTTTTGGAAAAATTAACGCCATTTGTTCCGGAGGAATGGGGGAGAGAGAATATGGCCGGCGCCGCGCGACTTTTTAAGGATCGCATTTCAAAATTTTCTGATTTCAAAAGAGAGGCGAAATTTATATTTGAGTTGGACGATTATGATACAGGGTTGCTGATTTGGAAGAATGCATCAATGGAAGATACAAAGAAACATCTGGAAAAAGTATATGAATTGGTGTCTTCAGGCGGCGATGTGATGGCGTATGCCGACGAAGTTGGCAGAGGAGAAGTCTTATGGCCGCTTCGGGTTGCACTCTCCGGGCTTAAAAATTCGCCTGGCCCCTTTGAAATAATGGAGGTTTTGGAGAAAAAAGAATCGCTAGCAAGAATTAAAAAAGCGATTGCGCTAATCTCGTGGGTAGGCTGATATTTGGAATTTGTATATTGTTTGTGATTTGGAATTTGGGATTTGGAATTTCCGAGATGGCGACGGTTGTCGATCTTAAATCGCAGATAAAAAACCGAGAAGACCAGATAGCGGCCATAGAGGCTGAAATTGCGGAATATCAAAAACAGATTGATGCGAAAACTTCGGAAGCAGGATCGCTGAAAAATCAGATCTCATCGTTGATAGCGCAAATCGGGAAACTTAACGCGGAAATCCGGCTGACGCAGGGGAAAATTTACGCGTCCGAACTTAATCTGGAAAAATTAGACATCGAAATCAATAAGAAAAACGACGAGATAGAGGGCAAGAAAGCGTCACTCGCCGAAATTATTAGGTCAATAAATGAGGCGGATAATGAATCGCTTATTGAAATATTATTGAAGAATAGAGAACTTTCCGATTTTTTTAGCGACATAAAGAATATAGAGAACCTGGATAGAGCGGTTCAAAAAGATTTAGGAGAACTGAAAGGCCTTAAGCAAGATTTGGAAACTAAGGAATCGGAAGAGTCTTCCGTAAAAAAACAGCTTACTGGTTTTGCTTTGGAGCTTTCCGACCGAAAGGCAATCGAAGTCTTTTCAAAAAAAAAGAAAGACCAGCTTTTGTTTGATACGAAAAATAAGGAAGCGGAATATCAGCGTATTGTGCGCGAGCGCGAAATCGAGCGGGCGCAAATTTTGGAAGACGTAAGAAAAATTGAAGACCAGTTGCGCCTATTAATTGACCCGACTTCTTTGCCAGCGTCCCGTCCAGGCGTTTTAGGATGGCCAGTTGCCAATCCGAAGATTACTCAAAATTTCGGCAAAACTGATTTTGCTAAGAATACGGACGTATACAATCAAAATACGCATAACGGAATTGATTTGCGCGCGTCCATCGGAACAGAAGTTATGGCGGCGGAAAGCGGAGTTGTTAAGGGAACTGGAAATTCGGACGTCGCTTGCCCAGGAGGGTCTTACGGAAAATGGATTTTGATTGAGCATCCAAACCATCTTTCGACGCTTTATGCTCATTTATCAGTGATTAAAGTTTCCACAAGCCAAGAGGTTGGGCGAGGAATATTAATCGCTTATAGCGGGGATACAGGATACACGACTGGCCCACATCTCCACTTTACAGTTTACGATGCGCGAACTGTCCAAATGAAATCATCGAGAGTTTGTGGTTTATTGCCCTACGGTGGGTATTTAGATCCAATTCTTTATCTATAAATATCAAGGTTTATCCAGCACCTTTAAGCTTAAAGGTGCTGGATTTCTCAAAAGAAAAAGGCTCGGTAACAAAACAAGTCTTCTTGTTTATAAGGCTCACTTTGTTACCGAGCCTTTATTGATTTTTCTTCCCTCCTTATAAGAGAAAAGAATCGTATTCTATTTTTGTAAACATGACGGCTTTGCCGCTAATTAAAGAACAAGCTATTTTCGCTAGATCAAGGTACTACATAAGAACACTACGACTTACTCATATAATACTAAAAAGGATAAATCTTTGTCAATATCTTTATCCACAGATCGCCTTTAACGGTATACCGGTATGGTATATAATCAACGCATAGGGAAAAGAACTGTCTTTTGCCTATTTTTTTGTTTTCGTGGCGCAATATGAAATTAATTCTTGGAAGAAAAAAAATACAACGCGGCAGATATAATCAAAAAGCTTGGTATTGGCAAGACGACTATTTTGCGTTGGGAAAAAGAGGGAAAAATCCCGGTTGCAAAACGAGACAAAATGGGTTGGCGCCATTGGGAAGAAGAGGGATATCAGCAAATTCTCAATTTTGCCGAGGGGAGGTTTGAAGAAAAAACGCCTCTCAAGACGCTTGATGCAGATATTAGGCTCGCGCGGGAAGACTTTTTACATAAAAAGTTTCTGCCCGATCTTTCAAAAAACCGTCAAATTAAAGAAGTTCGCGCGGGAAAGACTTTTAATGAAAGTACATTATTTGGTTTAAAGTTTGGAATCGTGGCGCTTTTGGCAGGGCTTCTGCTTTTTGTTTCATCCGATATTGCGAAGGGACTTGCGATCGGATTCGACAATTCATTGTTTGCTCTTGAATTCGGCTTTGAATATTCAGCGGCCAGGCTGAATTCGTCAGGCGCTTTTATCGCGGAATCTGTAGCGCCGTTTTACGGAAGCGGAAGAACTTTTGACGATCGCGTATTCACCTTTTTTGATAACGGTTCAAAGTTTTTGGAGAAAGAAGGATTATCCGTAAGGAATTTTTATGGCGAGGGAGGAAAAGGAATGCTAGAGGGGGCTTTTGTTCTTGGTGGCATCGCGCGGGAAACTTTTTATGAAAGTGGCGGAGCTTTGGCGGATTTTGCTAGAGAATCCGCGCTGAATTGGGAATTTATTAAGCCCGATGTTAAAGCTCTTCCGCGCGATATTTATAGTTTTTACGGAAAAAATATCGCGCTAGCTGCTAACGTTTTTCAGGACGCGCTATTAGGCGAGCTTGGCGATGATGCCAGGATGTTTTTCGTCGGAGTTGGAAAGTTTATGGCAGGCGTGTTCTATAAAACAAATATGACTATACAGGCGCTTCTGGCACCCTCGATTTCGGGCGAGGATAAAACGGCATCCAAAAGCGCGCCGCCCGCTCCAATAAAAGATACCGCTAAAATAATTAAGCCTTCGTTATCCGGCGTCACTGTTATAGATAATTCCAGAGTTATCGAACGAATTATTGAAAAAGAGATTTCCATTGGCACTGACGATGAGAAGCTTCAAAAATTAGAGCGGTTGCTTTTCGAAAGAATTTCTTCAGTTGAGGTTGCCCTTGACCGAAAAATACAGGGCAATTTTAACGCGATCGCCATTACCCAGCGAATAAATAATTTAGGCGGATCCATAGCCCCTGTAAATGATATAGTTGTTAAGAGAATTGAGATCACTGAGAGCTGTACCGGCTGTGGAACTTCTTCGTCTTCCAGCGGCTCTGGTACGGTAAATTCCGGAACGCTTGGGCAAATTCCATATTACGCCGCAGCGGGAACAACTCTTACCGCGACTTCATCTATTTTTATTGCGGACTCGAGCTACGTCGGAATAGGGACGACCACCCCCGGTTCTATTTTATCAATTTCCGGAGTGGCTAATTTTGCATCAGGAACATCTACTTTATATACAGGGCTTAATTTGACGACCGGATGCTTTGCCGTAAACGGAACTTGTATTTCTGGTTCCGGCGGTTCGGACGCAACAACATTAGACGGCATCGATTCTCTTTCCTTCTTGCGCTCCGACACATCAGACAACTTCACTTCGGGAACTCTGACTTTTGATTCAGGGACAAATCTTCAACTATCTAACGTCAGCCTCTCGACTCTTCTCGCAACCAAT
>Ga0209541_10002244_pt1 | contig 36896 bp, 41 predicted proteins | sample RifCSPlowO2_01_FD_184027 | JGI IMG/M metagenome (GOLD analysis project Ga0209541, IMG submission 184027) | Groundwater microbial communities from Rifle, Colorado - Rifle CSP2_plank lowO2_0.1 (SPAdes) (version 2) | ecosystem: Environmental > Aquatic > Deep subsurface > Groundwater | place...
TGGTGGTTTGGTACTGGTTCGGTGAGAGGTTTTGCCTTAACTCTCGCTTTAGGTATTATCGTGTCGATGTTTACAGCGGTAATTTTAACTAGGAACTTTTTAAGGTTTGTTTATAAAGAAGCTTAAATGAAGAAAAACTTAGTGTTTCCAAAAATTCATAAAAAACTTAAACAGAGAAATAAAGAGATTATAACTGCCTTTAAGACTAAACATAAGGAAAGTCTAGCGTACCTTAAAAAAAAAGGAATCGATTTATCGCGAGCTACAAGCGTCTCGGCCCAAACTTTGGCACTAGGGGTAGCGACAAGTACTTTATTGATGAGTTCACCGGTTATTGCAAAAAATCTACCGTCGACACTAGCCCACGTTAAAGAGCTGCCTTCAGCAGCCCAGATTTTAAAAGAAGCTTTGCCTAAGATTTTGCCCGAGGATTACCAACACCTGTCAAAAGAAGAGGAGACCACAATAGAGGCTATAGTAAAAAATAATTTAGGGGTAGACGCAAAAGTGGAGCTCGCGGGTTATCGTTTAAATAAAAATTGGGGTTTAATTGGAGCCGAACAACACCTTCTTATGTTTCCAGGTGATAATTTAACAAATCACTTAACTGGTTTGGGGGAGAGATTACTTTACAGCTCTTCTGGAATTGCGCCCCACCGTGGTGCTTGGGGATATTTTTCCACTTCAAAGGCAGCTTTAACAGCCGCCGATATAACTAGAGAAAAATATTACGTTGCCGTGCAGACCTTTCTGTCGCCAAATTGGCATCTTAATATGCAAGAAACAAGTAAATGGTTCAAATACCGTAAAGTTATTGTAATTAATCCAAATAATGGTTATTCTGTGGTCGCGGTTGTTGCGGATGCTGGCCCAGCCGTTTATACGGGAAAAACTTTTGGTGGCTCTCCAGAAGTAATACATTATTTAGGATTAAGTACAGGAGGTCGAAAAGGAGAGGTTATCATTTTATTTGTAGATGACCCTAATGATCAGATTCCGCTCGGACCCATAGACAAAGTTTATGTCAATTTTAGTTAGAAGATTTGCTCAAATCGATACAATTTTTTTAGAATTTGAAGAGGGGTTGTTTTCTATTTCTGAAAAAAGAGAACTTGAGAAGGTTTTGGTAAACATTTTCCACCATTATATTCTGGATGTGATTTTGAATAATCTTGAAAACCCCGACCGAATAATTTTTTTGGAAAAAATCACCGTTGTTGATGAGTACAACTTAATCGATTTTTTGAGAGCAAAAATAATTGGTGTTGAAGAATTGTTAAAGAAATCGTGCGAACAGCTACGTTTAGAAATCCTTGACGATTTAAAGAAAGGAAAATAAATGCTCGATATTGTTGGTAAAAAGTATTTTTATTTTTTATTTTCAGCCCTAATTATAATCCCTGGAATTCTTTCCTTAATCTTTTGGGGGTTGCGGCTGGGAATAGATTTTACTGGCGGTAGCTTACTGGAAGTAAGAATCGAAAAACAACCTTCTAAAGAAGATATTGTTGCCACAGTAAAGCAGGGAGGAGTTGAGGTTTCTTTAGTTTCCGCTACAAACAATAGCTTTTTAATACGAACTAAGCCCCTTACCGATAAGGAAACTGAGGGAGTTTTTAAAAGCCTGGAAGAAAAGTTTGGTAAAGTTGAGAAGCTTCGTCTAGAAACGGTTGGACCAACAATTGGAGCCGAACTTTTGCGGAAGTCGCTAATAGCTTTAGTTTTAGCTTCAATCGGGATCGTTATTTATATAACCTTTGCCTTTAGAGAGGTCCCGCAACCAGCTTCTCCCCTACGGTTTGGGATTTGCGCAATAATTGCACTACTCCACGATGTTTTTTTGGTGATCGGAACTTTTTCACTACTGGGTAGGTTTTTGGGTGTTGAGGTGGATTCTTTGTTTGTGACTGCCCTTTTGACAATAATTGGTTTTAGTGTTCACGATACAATTGTTGTTTTTGATCGTATTAGGGAAAATTTGAAGAGACGAGTTTCAACATCCTTTGCAACAGTGGTTAACCACTCAATTATGCAAACCATAGTGCGGTCCTTAAACACTTCTCTAACAGTTGTTTTAGTACTTTTATCCCTGGCTCTCTTTGGGGGAACAAGTATTCGCTGGTTTGTTATAGCGCTACTAATCGGAGTTATATCAGGCACTTATTCCTCAATTTTCAACGCTGCTCCCCTTCTTGTTCTCTGGCAAGAATGGTCGGAAAAACGCAAAGGTTCCGCTAAATCTCAAAAATAATAAATATTTTCCCGACTTCAAATTTCCTATAGTTTATGCTAAATTATCTCCGCTGACGTGTAATAATCGAGTACAACAGTAGAGAGTAAACCCATGAGAAGAAGAGATTTTGTTGCAGGCGAAAAGAGAAGCCCGGGATAAATATCCAACGCAACACTAGGAGGGAGAGAAAATGTACGGTTGGATTCTTGTTAGTGTCCACCGAAAGACACCAATCCTTGTAGATCTCCTAAGGAAAGTTAGTCCCCACTTTAAGGGAATAATCGCCTCGTCAGGAACTGCTAACTTCCTTGAGGACAAAGGGTTCGCAGTAAAAAGAGTTGAGGAAGTTACCGGCTTTCCCGAATCTTTTGACGATCGGGTCAAGACCATTAGTTCTAGTATCGAAGGCGGGATTCTTTTCAATCGGAAGAACCCAGAACATCAAAAACAAGCGCAAGAATTAGGGATCGAACCAATCGATATGGTAATTTGCGTCCCCTACGATTTAAGACAAGCAATCGAAGGCAGAACAGGGCTTATTTTTGAGAATATAGATATCGGTGGTCCTTTAGCAATTGCCGCGGCCGCCAAAAACTGCTGGGATGTGATTGTGGTCATCGACGAAGCAGATTTTGCTTTGGTTGGCGAGGAGCTTGAAAAGCACGGATATCTGCATGTTGATACTCGTCGTCGCCTTGCCGAGAAAGCCTTCCGGCTGATTGGTGAATATTACACTCTAGCGACAGATTACATAAAGAGATTACGGGAAGAGGGTAGAGGATAGCTAGCCTCAAGACCGGGTCTTGAGCTTGGTAATGCGGCGCTCGTGGTACTTGGGACTGCGGGCGTCTTTTCTTTCGGAGAGAAATTTGTTAAGCTTTTTTAGCTGCCTTTGGGCGGTTTTTTCTTAATAAGAGAAAGGGGTGAAGGATGAATACCTACGAAGATGCTGGTGTTTCTCCTGCTAGGGGAGACGCGGCGAGTGAAGATGCTATGCGCCAAATGAAGGCCACTTTTAACGAGTACGTGGTTATGGATTTGGGGCTACCAGTAATAGATCTATTTGCCGCAATTTCCAAAATCTGGAAGCGGCCAATGCTGCGCCACGCTGTAGATGGAGTTGGGACAAAACTTATATACGCTGCTAACTGTGGTGTAGTTGATACCGTTGGAGAAGACTTGGTAGCAATGTGTGCCGATGATTTGGCCCGTTACAACATTCGGCCGCTCGCCTTTTCAGCTTATCGCGGTGTCAATTTCATTAATGAAAGCACGCTTTCCCTAGTGATTAGGGGTATCGTAAGCGGTTGCAAAAAGGCGGGGATTCCTTACACTGCCGGGGAGACCGCAGAGATGCCTGGTTTTTACGTTGATTCACATTTTGAGCTAGCTGGTTTCTGCGACGGTATTTACGAACACGGTACTCTCCGCTTCGGTCAGGATACAAAAGCAGGGGATATTCTTATTGCCCTTCCTTCACTTGGTCCTGGCAGTAACGGTTTTAGCCTTATACGCACCGTCTTTCCGCCAGAAGAGGTCGTCGCTGGCAAAAGCCCAATTACCTGCGAGGAAGTATTGAGACCAACCCCTATTTACACGCGTCAGGTTCTTAAAGCAAACGAAAAGTACAAGACTATTCGTGGTTGGGCGCACATAACCGGTGGAGGTCTGGGAGAAAAAGGAAAACTAGCAAAACTGCTTCCTAGGGGTCTCTGTGCTAGGTTGGATCGGAAAAGCTGGAAGGTGCCTTCTATTTTCCTCAAGGTCCAACAGGTAGGGAATATCAGCGACGAGGTGATGTTCTCGACCTTCAACATGGGCCTGATGATGATAGCTCCAGTTCAGAATAGACAAGCAAACAATGTTGTCCAGTTCTTTGAGTCTTTGGGAATTACTGTAGCCATCGTCGGCAGGGTAGAGAAACAACAAGGGTTAAGCAAAGTACTAATTGTTTAGTAGGGCAAGAAGTTTCTTTTTCTTTAGGCAAATTCAAGACCGGGTCTTTAATTCACTTGAATTCAGGTAAATAATCTCCCCTCTTTTCTGTATCTTGTTTCTCCTAGGCCTAGGTGCTAAACTGAAAAATTCATGGGTAAAAAGGTGGTAATTAAGATCGAAAATCTGACTAAAAAATACGAAGACGTAGTAGCGGTGGATAATATTTCGTTTGAAGTGACCGAAGGAGAAATTTTTGGACTGCTCGGTCCTAACGGTGCCGGAAAAACCACCACTTTAGAAATAATCGAAACGTTGCGAAAACCCACCGCCGGAAAAATTTTTGTCGACGGAATTGATATTTTGGAACACCCTTGGGAAGTGAAAAGCCGCATTGGTGTACAGCTACAGGCCGCTGGCTTTTATCCTGATTTAACACTAGTAGAGCTTTTAAAAATGTTTGGTGGTTTATATCAAGTAGAGGTGGATCCGATTGCCGTATTAAAAAGATTTGCTCTAGAGGACAAGAAAAATGCTTTTTGGCAAAAACTCTCTGGTGGTCAAAAGCAACGCTTTTCGATTGCTACTACTCTAATTCATAATCCGAAAATTATTTTTCTGGATGAACCAACTACCGGTTTAGACCCGCAAGGACGAGTAAATCTTTGGGAAGAAATTCGCAAAATCCACAAAGAAGATCGTACTGTTGTGCTCACCACTCATTATCTGCAAGAAGCAGAAGAACTCTGCGACCGGGTGGCGATAATGGATAAAGGAAAAATTATAAAAATCGGTTCGCCTCACAATCTTGTTACGGAGCTACTTGATTCTGGTTTCGAACGTAAAGAGGAAGTGAAGAAAGCAACGTTAGAAGATGTATTTTTACATCTTACTGGTAGACATTTACGAGAAGATTAAAAAATTATAACTCGTTTCGCGTGATGTAAATTAGAAATTTATGAAAAAACGCGCACCAAACCAATTTAGGCCTTTTCTAGCGATCGCATTTTATGCCCTGCGGGCAATGACGCGTAATCGTGCAACGATGTTTTTTGGTTTTGTTTTTCCCTTGATGTTCATTGCTGTTTTTGGGCTTTTTGGGAATAATGGTTTAAATATCTCTATTGGTATTCCGGAAAATTCCCACTCCGGACCGATCTACCAAGCACTATCCAATATCCAGGCAGTTAAAGTAGTTTCTGGTAATAGTCAAGAGTTACAAACAAAATTGTTTCAAGGCCGAATTGCGGCCGTTCTATTAACCGACGAGTCGGCCTCACCAAAACTTTTAATCTCTCAATCTAACCCAGCGCAAGCAGCCGTAGCTACCAGTATGGTTGGTGGTGTAGTAGATAAAATGAACTTGCACCTTTCAGGTGTAAACGTAAATTCTCTACCAATAAAGTTATCTATTGAAGAAATTTCTGGTCGTACTTTCCGCTTTATTGATTTCTTCTTGCCGGGAATGATTGGTTTCGTCTTACTTACAACCTCCATTACTAACACAGCATTTGGTTTAATTTTTTTAAAAAAGACGCTTGTTTTAAAACGGGTATTTGCAACTCCCACAAAAGGGATGACAATATTACTTGGTCAGGGAACAGCCAGGCTTGTTATGGTGCTCGCGCAGACATTAGTTATTATTGGTGTTGGTATCTTTGCTTTTAAATTTAACCTTGTTCATGGTCTTTGGACCTTAATGCAAATTTTGCTTTTATCTGTTATTGGTCTTGTTTCCTTTCTTGGTTTTGGTCTCTTTGTAGCTGGGGTAGCTAACGATGAAAATACAGCGGCACCATTAGCAAACTTGTTTGTCCTACCACAATTTTTAGTTGCCGGAACCTTTTTCCCGATAGACTCTTTGCCTTCTTGGATTCAACCAGCGGTAAACGTGTTGCCACTAGCAGTTTTTAATACAGCGATACGAAAGATCACAGTCGAGGGTTTAGCGATAAATCATCTTTGGCCGCAGTTAGTCGGGTTGGCAATTTGGGCCGTACTAGCTTATCTTCTCGCTTCCAGGACTTTCCGGTGGGAATAAAAAAGCCCATAAAATTCTCTCTTGACACTGTTAAAAAAGAATGCTACGTTAATTTAAATTTCTTTTTCCTGCCACCAACAATTCTTGCCTAAAAATATGCCCAACAAAAATATTACTTTTTTCTTTGGTTTAAATTCGATAAATTGATACCAGACATTTTGTCTGGTTTTTCTTTTTATTTTTAATGAAAGGGGGTGAAAAATATGCCTATTACAATAAACTCAAGAATTCTCTTAAGTCTTGCATCAATTGCAGCGGCCGCCGCTTTATTAATCGGTGCCACATTTGCGTTCTTCAGCGACTCTGAAACTTCAACCGGTAACACATTTACCTCTGGAACCCTTGATTTAAAGGTTGACAGCCAGTGTCACTACTTTCAAAACGGGAGTGATGTTGGCTGCGACGATTTTGGTAATTGGTCACAAACAGATCTAGAACCGGGAGTTCACACGTTCTTCGATTTTGACGACACCAAACCTGGAGATTGGGGTGAAAATACAATTAGCTTACACGTGGTTGATAATGACGCTTGGGGCCGGTTCATCATTGATAACATTACCGATAATGGCGAACTTCGAGAAAACATGGAATTTTGGATTTGGGTTGATCAAGGTGATACACCTGGATTCCAAGGTAGTGACACTGGAGAAGGCGATAATGTCTGGGATCCGCAAACCGAACCACTAGTGATTACACCAGGAACGGTGGATCTTCCAAGCGAAACCTGGAACATCTGGGATGCACTAACCGCCACATGGGTATTTAACGGTAATATAGATACCCCAGGTGTAGTGCAGGATGGGCGGATGGTAGAAAGTACTACCTACTACTTTGGATTAGCTTGGTGTTTTGGAGAAGCCGATCCATCCCAAGGAGGATTAGGAGCTTGTGATGGTTCAGGTGTTGGAAACGATGTTCAAGGAGATAGTTTGACTGGTGATCTAAACTTCGAAGTTGTTCAACACAGGAACAACCCAAACCAGACGTTCTAAATTAGGTTGTTTAGCCAAAGAGGGCGGGGCCTTGCCCTTTCAAAAATACCCCGCTCCTCAAAGGCTGAGAGGAATGTGTGAAAATATTAAATGTCTTTAAGATAATTATAGCGACTGCATTTGTGGCTCTTGTATTTTTAGTAATTGCAGCAAACATAAAATTACCACAAGGTTATAAGATATTTGTGGTTCAAGGTGGTAGTATGGAGCCTTCCATTAGCATTGGTTCTTTGGTTATTACTAACGCGGCTCCTAGTTTTGTTAGCCCTGTTCCTTCCCCAAGATTCCAAAAAGGAGATATTATAACCTCTGCAAATGGTAAAAATACTTTTGTTAGCCACCGGGTTGTAGATGTGGTCGAAAAAAACAACAACTTTTTTTACAAAACAAAAGGAGATGCAAATAAAACCCCTGATCAAAAATTAATTTCTGAAAATGAAGTTATCGGTAAGGTTTCTTGGGTAGTTCTTTATCTAGGTCGTTTAGTTAATTTTATAAAACAACCACTTGGATATTTATTGATGATTATTATTCCTTCAACTTATGTAATCTTGTCAGAAACTTGGACGATAATTAGTGAGATACGTAAAAGTAGAGTAAAAATTTCTCCATTTAACGCTGGTATTACTTTACCAATAGCGTTAATAGTTGCTACCAGTTTTTACTTTGTTGGTGGCACCGCCGCCTATCTTTCCGACACAGCTAATAGCACGAACAATACTTTCACTGCCGCACCTATCTTTACAAACCACCTGGTGATAAATGAAGTTATGTTTGACCCGCCCAATACTAATGCTTGCGGAAGCGAAAATGATGCTGAGTGGGTGGAAATTTATAACCCAACCGGCAGCCCGGTAAATCTTGATACCTGGTCAGTTGGGGATGGAAATTTTACCGACAACCTACCTAATGTTTCGCTTCCCGCAGGCGGATTCGCAGTGGTAAGTGATTGTACACAAGCTAGTTTTACTTCTATTTGGGCGTTACCTGAAGGGACTATTTATATAGAACTCTCAAGCGCAATAGGTAATGGATTGAACAACGGCGGTGAGCATATGAGATTGTTCAACAGCGTAACTTTAGTTGATGACATGAGTTATGGATCAAATACTAACGCCTTTTCGCCATCTGTTCCAGCGCCTGTTGCGGATCATTCGGTTGAAAGAGATCCTGATGGTGTCGATACAGATACAGTAGCTGATTTTGTAGATAGGACAACACCAACTCCGGGAAGTTAATATGAGAAAGAAAAATGCTTTTAGAAAAATAATAACTTTGATTTTGGCTTTAGCGGTTATGATAGGTAGTGTTACTGCTTATCAAGCAAATAGACCTTCAACTGTTCGAGCAGTTGGGGATTTGGAAGTTGATTGGGGAGTACCAGATGGGGACCCAATATTTGTCGTAATTAATGCCACGCCAGGTGATATAGAAGATCGCAATGTTCTCGTTACGAATAATGGAAGCTCAACAAGACCGGTTGGGGTAAGAGGTATAAAGACTTCTGGGGTGGGGAACCTGGAAAGTGTTTTAGAAATTGTGATTTCCGAGGGCGGTGTTGACTTGTATGGTGGGACAACAGGAACAAAAACTGTTTCTCAATTTTTTGCTGATAGTGCTGGACTAGACGGAATTTTCTTATCAAATCTGCAAAGTCTTAACGTAACAACCTATAATTTTAAAGTTACTTTTCCAGAATCAGCCGGTAACGAGTTCCAAGATACCCAAGTTGTTTTTGATATTATTATTGGGATTTCAGTTACAGTCCCAGAAGAATGTTTAGAAATTGAATTTGCCGGTAGCCCGATTTTTGGAACTTCAGGAAACGACCGAATTAACGGAACGCTAGGTAATGATCTAATCTTTGGATTTGAAGGTAATGACCGAATTTTTGGGCACGGCGGCGATGATTGCATTGTTGGTGGACAAGGAGAAGATAATTTAAGAGGCGAAACTGGCGACGATTTTATTTTTGGCAACGAGGGTAACGATCTTTTAGTTGGAGCAGTTAACAACGACTTTCTTGATGGCGGTGATGGTAACGATAATATTCGAGGCGAGAACAATAACGACATTATTATTTCTGGGTCTGGAAACGATAAGGTAACAGGAGGAAACGGCGATGATAATATTGACGGAGGCGACGGTGATGATGATATTAGTGCTGAAAATGGACAAGACGCAATCACAGGTGGTATCGGTAACGATTTCCTTGATGGAGGAGCAGGTAGTGACAATATCAATGGTCAGGTAGGTAATGATAGCATCAACGGAAAAGCAGGTAATGACAATCTAATTGGCGGCGACGGATTTGATACGATCAACGGTCATTCGGGAACTGACACTTGTGACGGAGAAGTTGAAACAAATTGCGAAATTTAAAGGAAAATTATCACCAAAAGAAAAACGATCCCTTCGACGGTTCGATAGACTCACCGCTCAGGATCGCTTTCTTTTACAATAGATATTAAATTAGCTTTATTCTTTTTTCCAAGCACTGGTGATCATATTCTTAGTATCTTCTTCTGACATATTAGCCATTTCTGGATGCACGCTTGCTACGTGTGTTCCTGCTTGCGCCATAATTTTTTCCAAAGCTTCTTCGTCACTATCAGCGACTGCGGTAAAGGTCATTGGTTCATGACCTTGATCACAAGTAAATGTATATTGCACAAAAATCACCACCTTTCTGTTCTAAGGGATTTTAGAGTTTTAAATTAACTAAGTCAAGCACCTTCTTGGAGGGAAACTAGTGAGGGTTACAGCCAGATTTAGATTTCGCAAGATATAAATTTAGGCAGGCGCCTGGGAGTTGTACCCAAAAACGCCTGCCACTACTGGGGTTTTGGGAGTCAGCGAGCTAGGAACATAGCGACGAAGATCCCCACGATGAACGCGAGAAGAAACAGGTCGTATGCCCAATGCTTTCTGCTCCACCATGGTTCTTCTCGAGCGAGGTAAAGACCCCACCGCGTGAAGTTCCTAGCGGACTTAAGTTTTAGCACGCTCTCCTCCTTTCTCCCCGCCACCTGCTAGATCACGTAAGTGATAGCAGCAGAGACAGCAATTCCCAGGATGAGAAGGTGGAGAAACCACCTTCGTAGGGGTAGATCTCTCCTCCCTTCCACTACCCCAAGCCGGTTCACGTAGATGTCTTCTCCGATCATTGGGAATTTTGGCGGGATTTTCATCTCCTACCTCCTTCTATTATCCTATAGTCTAGCACATCTTGAGTAAAATTGCAAGTTAAGTTACAATCGAATAAGTACGACCCATCAAATTTATTTAATGAAAAGAGATTTAACAGGTGAGACAACTGAAAAAATTGGAAAAGAAGTTACCCTCTATGGTTTTGTAAAATCTCGACGCGATCACGGAAAACTAATCTTTTTCGATCTTAGAGACGATTTTGGTTTAGTCCAGATAGTTGCTAATCCGGCAAATTCCAAAGATTCTCATAAAATCGCCTCTACCTTGAGTAGTGAAGATGTCGTTAAAGTAATCGGTAAAGTTGGAAAAAGACCGGAAAATAATATTAACCCAGATTTACCGACCGGAAAGATAGAAATAATTGCCTCTAAAATAGAGCTAATAAATAAAGCAGATCTCTTACCCATACCAATAGAAGGAGATGGCTACGAAATAGACGAGGCGGTAAGGTTTAAATATCGGTACCTGGATTTACGACGAAGCCGGTTGCAAAGGAATCTTAAAGAACGCGCCAAAATTGTAAAATTCGTGAGAGAATTCTTGGACAGTAAAGATTTTATTGATATTGAAACTCCCTATTTATCAAAAACTACCCCCGAAGGGGCTAGAGATTTCGTTGTTCCCTCGAGACTAGCAAAGGGAAAATTTTACGCGCTCGCCCAATCACCACAACAATATAAACAACTTCTAATGATCGCGGGATTTGAACGCTATTATCAAATTGCTAGGGCCTTTAGAGACGAGGATCTAAGAGCCGATCGACAATTTGAACATACTCAAATTGATTTAGAAATGGCGTTTGTTGAAAGAGAGGACGTGATGAAAATAGTGGAAGACATGGTTATATTTGCTGCAGAAAAACTAGGTAAAAAAATTGCCAAGAAGCCGTTTCCAGTCCTTTCCTACAAAGAAGTTAGGGATAAATATAAAACAGATCGGCCAAATCTTTCTACGGATAAAAATGAGCTTTTCTTTCTCTGGGTGCTGGATTTTCCCTTGTTCGAAAAAACAGAGAGTGGGCAATACACCTTTGCCCATAATCCTTTTGCCGCCCCAAAAGAGGAGTCCATAAAAGATTTAATGGAAAAAAAGAATTTAGATAATTTACAATCACTGCAATACGATCTTGTCTGTAATGGCGAAGAAATTGGCGGTGGTAGTATCCGTATCAACAACCCAGAAATCCAAAAACAAGTTTTCAGAATAATGGATTATAATGAGGTTGAAATAGAAAAACAATTCGGGCATCTGCTTTCTGCCTACCAATATGGTGCGCCAACCCATGGAGGAATTGCACTAGGTTTAGATAGATTAGCGGCCCTTTTTTCTGGTGAAGATAATATTCGAGAGGTTATTGCTTTTCCAGTTTCTTCGAGTGGGGTTACTAGTGTAATGGACGCTCCCAGTGAACTTGGTGAGGAACAACTTAAAGAACTAAATTTGAAAATTTCATGAGCGCGAAGATAGTTCGGAATTTTATTTTAGCAATTTTAATTCTATCTTCCCTTTTTTTCTTAAAGCCAAATTACTTATCTAAAGAGAAAGTAAGTCCAAAAGAGCCGTTTATTAGAGAGCTTCCTTTCCAAATTAGCGTAAACCCCCTCCCAAAAAAAATCCAAGGGTTACCACCGCCAAAACTTTCAGCCGGTGCCAGCGTCGTAGTTGATATAAATTCTGCAAAAATACTTTACGAAAAAAATAAAGATATCAAATTATATCCTGCCTCAACGACAAAAATTATGACCGCTCTGGTCGCCAACGAAACTTTTCAAGAAAACCAAGTGTTTATAGTCGATAAGTTAATAGAGGGGGATCAAAAAAATAATTTTTTTAGAGGAGAGAAAATTTTGTTTAAAGATTTGCTAAAAGCGCTTCTTCTTTCCTCTAGTAATACTGCCGCCGAAATTTTAGCAAGAGCCCATCCTCTTGGCAGAGAAGGTTTTATCACCGATATGAACAAAAAAGCAAAGGAACTTTCCTTAAAAAATACTAATTTTGTTAATCCCACTGGTTTTCACGATGATAATCATTACACCACTGCTTATGATTTGGCCTTTTTAGCTAAAAAATTTGGGGAAAATCCGGAATTGATTAAAATTACTTCCAGTAAGGAAGAAATAGTTTCTAATTTAGAGCGTACTTACTTTCATATTTTAAAAAATACGAATACTTTAGTGGGGAAGGACGGGGTTTTGGGAATCAAAACTGGTTGGACAGAAATTTCCCGGGGAGCGTTAACGACTTTAGTAAATTTTAGGGGAAATAGAATAATTAGCGTAGTTTTAAGAAGTGAAGATCGCTTCACTGACACCGAAAAATTACTCGCTTGGACTGCTAGTACCTACCGCTGGTAAAATAGTTTTGAAGTCAGTTACTGCTCCATTACTGACAGTAGTTTCACCTTCGAAGATAAAAATCGGTTGTAAATATTTTTGTTCTTTGGGGTCATCAAAATATCCTAAAGATATTTGCCTAACTGAAACTTGCGTTAATTGTTCGTTTGGTACCTGAATTTTTAAAGATCCTCCAGAGCGAAATTCTTCCCAAGCCTGTTGGCTAGTCTTTATTGGATAGGTTGAAAAAATATTCTTATCAATGTTCCAATAAATATAATTAATCCTAAAAATAACTTTCTTGCCTTGTGGATCAGAAACTATAATAGCATTTACTAAGGCGTTTGAAGGGTCAGTTGATAATATTTGGTTGGATTCTCTTCCAATAATAACCGGTGCTCTGTATAAATCAACTTTGATCGCATTTGCCTCGGATAGTGAGGAGACACCAATAAAAGTAGTTGTTGAGATTTTTAAGGGAGTAGTTAAAAAACTTCCATCTTCAAGGTCTTTTGGCAACAATCCTCGTGATTTAAGAATGTTTTTAAAATAATTAGCGGCCGATATTTGATCCTCTTTTAGAGGAGAGTTTAGTATAGAGTGATCTTTTTGATAATCATAATTTAGATTAAAATTACCGCTAACAATATTGATTACTAAAGAACGGGCGGCATTCTTTGAATCGGTCCACTGAAAATCTGTACTTGAAACGCTGGTTGGTTCATCGCTAAATCCAAACGAAGAAGCTAATTTTTTTGCTGCATCTAGTGCTAAAAGATTAGGATTTGGAGAAACTATTTTATAGACGGGTAGAGTAGTCGGCGTTTTAGGAAGTACCCCTTCAATTGTGTCCAAAGTTACCCTAATCTCCGCAAGAGAGGCAGCTATACCTTGAGTAAAAATCGGCGGGAGCTTACCAAATTTTTCTTCGGGTTTTGGTGGTAGTGGGGGGTTAAGACTATTCCAAGCAAAGTAAACAATTTTTATAAAAATGAATAAAGAGACTAAAACTATTAAACCAAGTGAAAGCCATTTAAGAATAGTACGGGTAAATTCAGCTAATTCGGACAGGTTCATTTTCCTAAGTATAGCAAAATTAATGCTATAATAGAACCTAGAGAGTCAAAAATTAGGAGTAAATTTAAAGATTGATGATTAGAGTTAGAATCGCTCCGTCACCTACAGGTATACCTCACATTGGCAATACGAGAACTGCTTTATTTAATTTTCTTTTTGCTCGCGCAAAGGGAGGGAAATTTATTCTTAGAATCGAGGATACTGACCGAAAAAGACTCGTTTCCTCTTCCCTATCAGCAATTTACGAAATTTTGGATTGGCTAGGGTTAAAACCCGATGAAAAATATATTCAATCTGAGAGGTTGGGTATCTATAAAAAACACGCAAGGGAATTATTAGCTAAAAAACTCGCTTACGAGAAAGAAGGTGCGGTTTGGTTTAAAATCACGGCTGGTCAAACACATTGGTTAGACGCGGTTTCAAATAAAAAAATTTCCTTTAAAAACGAAAATCTGCAGGATTTTGTTATTCTTAAATCCGACGGTTTTCCAACTTATCACCTAGCTAACGTTGTCGATGATTACCTGATGGCTATTTCTCACGTCATAAGAGGAGACGAGTGGATTTCTTCAACCCCGAAACACATTTTACTTTACAGGGCATTTCGTTGGAGACAACCAGTCTTTGCGCATTTACCAGTGGTCTTGGGAAGGGGCAGGTTAAAACTTTCTAAACGGACTGGTGCAGAAAGTGTTCTTTATTATCGCAATAAAGGTTATTTAAAGGAAGCGCTGCTCAATTATATGGTTTTGCTTGGTTGGAATCCTGGAGGAAATCGGGAAATTATGAGTATGGAGGAGATGATAAAACTTTTCCGTTTAGAGGATATAAACACCGCCCCTCCCATTTTTGATATCGATAAACTAAATTGGTTTAACGGGTATTATATTAGAAATCTAACTGACAGTGAACTTTTTGAAAGATTGAAGCCGTTTATTAATAATCATTATGATTTGAATTTAGTGAAGAAAACTATTCCTTTAGTTAAAGAGAGAATGAAAACACTTTTAGATTACGAAACCAATGCAGACTTCTTTTTTAAGGAAATAAAAGTGTCACCAAAGGTAATCTTTAGAGGTGAGTTGTTAAATTTTGAAGAAATAAAACCACTGGCGGAGGAATTAGAAAAATTAGAAGGCTGGGAGAGCGAGGAAATTGAAAGAGTAGTTAACGCTTTTATTATTAAAAATAAACTTGATAAACAAAGGGTTTATATGCAAATTCGGGTTGGAATTACCGGTTCAACTGCAACTCCGCCGCTTTTTGAAACAATTGAAGTTTTGGGAAAGGAAAAAACTATAAGAAGATTAAAAAAAACCTCTAATTTATGAAGAAACCTGCCGAAAAAGATTTAGAAAAATATCTTCATTTTGAGTATCTTTCAGAGATATTTACTTGGCTTGCAGTTATAATTGGGGCTTTCTTGAGTTTTTTGCCTTACAGCCTTTTTTTTGATAGAAAACCCCTTTATATTTTAATCTTCTTTGTTGCTATCTTTAGCATAGTTTGGTTTAGGCTTCTGCCAAAGAAATTTTCTGGAAGAGAAAAGAATTTTATTTATTACCTAGCCAGTATGGTTTTTATTGCCTTAGTTGTTCATTTTACGCGCGGGGTTGAAAGCTACTTAGTTTTTCTATACTACTTAACCAGTATTGCAACAGTTGTTAGTATGCCGCTAATACAGACAATTGTTATTGTTGGACTAGCGGTTTTCTTTATTTTAGTTGAAGCCTTTTTCTATTTTGGCGGCGAAAAATTTTTAATGTCTCTAAGTTTAGTTGCCTTACATATTTGGGGGTTAATTTTGGTAGTTTCTTACGCCCATATAATATTTAGAGAGGAAACAAGAGCGTTTATTAAGAAAGAACAATCTTTAATTGATAAAGAAAAAGAAATAGATAGGTTAAGGGATGAATTTGTATTTATAATTTCCCATGAACTGCGTTCGCCAATTACGGCGATTAGAGGCTATTTAAGTATCATTGCCCAGAATAAAAGACTTAAAAAAAAGGTAGCCTTGGTTGTTGAAAAAATGTTTCGTGATAGCGAGATCCTCTATAATTTAGTTGAAGATTTACTTGAACTTTCTAGAATCGAAACCGGTAATCTTAAATTTAACCCAAGCGCCATAACTATCCGAAAGATTTTTACCCAAGTTTTAAAAGAATTTAAGCTTCCTTTGAAAGAAAAAAACATCGCAATTTTCTCTAAAGTTTCTAAGAGCTTAAAAACTTTAGCGGATGAGGAAAGATTAAGAAAAATTTTAGAAAATCTATTGGCTAATTCTATTAAACAGGTTGAAGAATTTGGAAAAATTAATATTAGTGCCCAAAAAACCCGCGATTTGGTTGAGTTTAAAATAGCTGATAACGGAATTAGTATACCTTTGGAGAGGCAAAAGAAAATATTCGAAAAGTTTTATTCTCCTGCCCAAAAAGGAACAGAAATTGGACTTTACTTAACAAAAAAATTAATCGAGTTTCAGAAAGGAAAAATTGAGATTCAACCAACCGAAGTTAAAGGTAATAATGTAATTTTTACACTTCCAGCGGCTAGCTAAAATGGAAACTTCAATCGAACAAGAAAAATTTATCAAATTAGAGTTGATTGGCGAGATATTTACCGGTGCAGCAATAGTTTTTGGGCTATTGATTATTCAATTACCTCTTGGCGTGTCTATTAACAAACCAGTAATCTACGCAGTAGCTGCGGGTGTAATATTTTTTTCTTTAGTTTGGCATCAACTATTACCGCGGAAATTTTCTGGGGCTGCTAAAAATTATATTGAGTCAATTATTGATATTTTTGCAATTGCAACCACCGTCCATTTTTCTGGTGGACCAAACAGTTATCTTACCTTTCTTTATTTTCTACCCAACATGGATACGGCTGTAAATATGGGTTTGAGGAGGACAATTATTTTGTCTTCGCTAACGTCTCTTCTCATTTTAGGCGAGGCTATCTTTAATGTAAGTAATGGCTTTTCATCAAACCTCTCCTTGGCGGCTCTCCGAATTTGGTCTATCTTTTTAGTTACATTTTACGGGAGATTTTTATTCCTTCAAGTAAAAAAATTAGATGAGGAGGAGCAAAATATTAAAGTTGATAAGGTTAGGGAAATAAATAAGTTAAAGGAAGAATTTGTTTTTTTAATATCAAGAAAATTTATTTTCCCAATTAACTCAATTAAAAATAATTTAAAAACTCTTTTTAGAGAAAATATTGATAAAGAAACATTTAAAACATTAAAAATAGTGGAACAAAACACCCAAAGGTTAAAAAAACTAGTTGATGATCTGGTTAATATTTCGGAAATTGAAGAGGGGACATTAAAACTAGAAAGTGGAGTTTTTAATTTAAGAGAGGTTGCGAAAGAAACAATAGAGAGCCTTAAACTTTCTGCAACCAAGAAAAATTTGGAACTAGAATTTTCTGGTCAAGGAGCAAGAGTAACCGCCGATCCCCTAAGAGTACGAGAGGTTATCTCTAATCTAGTTGATAATGCTATTAAGTATACAAATGAGTTTGGTAGGATAGAGGCGGATATTTACAAAAAGGGGCATTCAGCGATTTTTAGCGTAAAAGATGATGGTATTGGTATGCCAAAAGAGGCAACAAGCAATCTTTTTACCAAATTTTTTCGAATAGAATCTGGAAAAGTGGAAAAAGAAGGCTTTGGCTTAGGACTATTTATTTGTAAGGAATTAGTTGAGCGAATGGGCGGAAAAATTTGGTTTGAGTCAACGCTTGGAAAAGGTTCGATTTTTACTTTTAGCCTTCCTCTTGCTAGCAGAGCTTAGAATCTGTTAAAATTAGCCGGCCGTTGCGGGGTCGTCTAACGGTAGGACACAGGCCTCTGGAACCTGGTACGATGGTTCGAATCCATCCCCCGCAGCCAGTAAAGAGAAGAAAATCACTAGTTTTTCCCTTATCCTTAAAAAACTGTATCAAATTTAGCACCTTGAAATTTAATTCAAAAGATACAATAATTAAATCAATGAGTCAAAAAGGATTCAGCACCATATTTTTACTATTTGGTTTCCTTAACTTTAATTTTCGGAATAGCAATTCTCTTACTAAATAATGTTTTAATTAACCAACTAACAACAACTGTGTCTAAGCCCACACATTCAACATTTACACCAAATCCAAGCCTTACTCCAACAGAAAAGCCAACTACACCACCTACGACATCAAACAAATGGATTTGGGAAGTCTTAGGTTGTGGGAGTTCCGTCCCTTGTAGCTATCGTGTTTATTCAACGACCAGTCCAAACAGCTATATTTGCAGTGGTTATTATGATAAAACCTCACCAGAGGGAGAGAAGCAACCTTCTGCTAATGAGGATCCCCTAACAACCACTAACTTCAAATGCCGTAAAACAGAATAGAAGATGTGAATCAAAAAGGCTACATCTTTGCTAAACTTGAGGTATGGAAATATTGTTTTTTATAACGGCGTTTCTCGCTGAAGTAATTGGCACTACCGCTGGATTTGGCTCTTCAACTGTTTTCTTACCCTTTGCATTACTGTTTTATGATTTCAAAACAGCATTAGTACTTGTTGCCTTGCTACATATTTTTGGAAACTTAGGAAGAATTAGTTTCTTTCGACACGGCTTAGACAAACGTCTTCTTCTCATCTTTGGTATTCCGAGTGTTTTATTTACACTGATTGGAGCTTTGCTTGTGACTGGGGAATAAACAGAGCAAATGAACTGAATACAGTCAGTCAGATTATGGACAGAAAAGATACTTTCAAAAACAGCGGTAAAAAACTCAAATGACCCATCCGGTGAACTCAGTAAGGATTGCTTCCGTCGCCCGAATGGGTCATTTTTGCTTCTTCTACTGAATCACCAACTTAGAAGAATAGTTAATCGCTCTTAAAGAATCCTTAACAGGTGATAGATCCTCAGCCATCTGTTTGACTTGTTCCAGCTTCTCTTTTGGAGCTGTGCTTTTTACGTAGTGAGTCACCCGTATGTTTTGGAACCCCGCTCGTACCTTACCCGGTTCCGGTAATCCAAGCATACCTTGAGGATCAAGGTCGCCCTCAACTCCTATTCTTACACTTTCAAGTGGAACGCCAAGAGCGGCACCGTTGACACCCCAGCCACCAGCAATGCAGTGACCCAAAGCGGAGAGGGTTATCTCTACTGCAGATGGTCCATTGTCGGTACCGAGGAACTCTTTAGGGTGGTCACCCTCAACCTTGAATGCCTTGTGTTTAAGCGTTGTCTCACCAACTTTGAATTTATTGGTTTCTGCTATGACATTAAAACCACTCTTCCAAGATGAATTTGCGTAGAATGTTGATTGGAATCCCACAGGGTTACGTTTAACGTCATCAACCAACTTCACAATATCGTTAACCTCTAGTCCATTTACTTTTGCCATTTTGTTTTTCACCCCCTTTCTCGTTGATTTTAATTTTATTTCGACCTTTATTTAAAGATAGTATATACAGACCAGTCTGTCAATAGGCAAAATTAAAGAAATTAAAGAAAGTTACGATATTTGAGGTGCAGAACCGAAGAATTACTTAAGAGGTTGTGTTAAAAATTATTGTGGACTAATAAGGGCTTTGACTGCTTCCACGGCTCTACGGCTGGGCCGGACGTCCTGGCTTGTTTCACTAAATGCAATGGCCCCTACGGCTATCACAAGGTAGCTATTGGTAACAGCAGAAACGCCCAAATGACGGTAGCGCTTTGGATCGGAATCAATAAGTTCCTGCGTCAATTGCGCAATCAAGCCGCCGAAGACTTCGTAATGTTTTTTTGCCATTTTGCGCAGGGGGCTTCGTTTATCGGGCACTTCAGAAACCATGTTTAAAAAGCCGCAACCGCGGAGTTCATTCGATTTGATCCAGGGTTCGATCCACTTGATCCCCGCAAGAAAACGGTCATAAGGCGTTTTCCTTTTGTTAACAAAGGCAAGAAGATTTCCCGCTTCCTGAGCATGAAGGTCTTTAAGATAAGCAAGCGCCAAGGCCTCTTTGGTTGGGAAATGATAGAAAAAACTGGCCTTGGCTACCCCCGCCTTCTTAATAATTTCGTTCGTTCCAGTAGACCGATAACCCTGCCGGTAAAAAAGATCCGATGCCGTCTTTAAAATTCGTATCTTTGCTGAATCCGAGGTCTGTACTTTATTCATGTCCTTATATTAAGCCAAACAGACTTGTCTGTCAAACATTTGGGACTACGTTCGGACTTGCTTTCAACCCAATTACAGCTTCGCAATAAGCTTGAACAAATAGATTGGGCGACATTTTATCACCCAAATACCAAAACTTTGTCAGATTCCTCAACCATTTTTACTAAGTCCTTCATGGTAGTAGTTGAACATACCTTGCTTTCTGTTTTGGAGCGTACTTGCAAACAAGTCTCACAAGCAAGGATTAGGCCACGTAGGTCTTTGAACTCTTGCAGTTTGTTTGAAATATCAAACTGTTCTGTATCTTTTATATCTTCAATCTCAACACCTTCGCTGAAAAGAAATATCTGAACTGAATGTCCAGTTTTAAGAGATGCAATAGCCAAACGCAACGTATTCCAAATATGTTCCGGGTTATTTGATTGCAAAATAATACCAAGTTTCATGATTAAACAAGGTCTCTCTTTTTCGCTTCAAATTCTTTTTTTTCAATCTCGCCCTTAGCATATCGTTCTTTCAAGATTTCAAGTGGCGTTCTATGATCTGGCTGTTGTCCAGGTTTACCAAGATAACGAAGCAGCGCAACCACACCAAGAATAAGAATTATCCAGAAAAGTACCATTGGTATCCACCCCAATACGCCAAACCCATTCCAACCACCCATCATATTATTCCATACGCCATAACCCATCATCGGATTACCACCTCCCATCATCCACGTCATCGGTATAAAACCTGCTCCACTTTGAGGAAGCTGAACTTTGGTATCACAACCACTTAGTCTTTTCCCCATCACAATATGCATCTGTTTCTCGCCTTCCTCTCCCATCATGCTGATCATCATTTGATTCATCAAGACATGTCTTTGGGTATCATCGATGGATTGACCCATGAAGTATTCTCCCAAGGAGTCGTAAGTTTCATCGGTAAGATCTTTACACTCAAGCTGTTTTGCTTGGAGCTTTTCCCAGATTTCTTTTCCATCAGCCTCCTCACGAGCAGTGTGGTTATCTGAAGACTCATTTACTTGGGGAGATTGAGCAAAACTATGATTGGCGAATAGAAAAAAGGTGAAGAAAATAATAGCCACAGCAATAAGTAAAGATTTGCTCATTTTGTTTCACTTTAAGCTAACAATATTTTATCAAAAAATCCGAATTTCGGAAATGATAAAATTAAAGTATGGCTAAAATAAGTAGGTCTTGTATCTCAAAATCCTAATTGACTTAAGATAAAGATACTCGCCCGAAGGGCTAGAAAATCGCGCGCGCAAAAAATAGCGGAGGCGCGGCGTCAGCCGCGCCGGCCTGTCCCGAGCGTAGTCGAGGGAAGCAAACGAGGCCGAAGGCCGAGCTAATCAAATGAAGTTCGACATTTTTTGTAAACGGCCAGCCAGTAAGAAGAAGGCTGCCAACTTATTTTTTACCTCAAAAAACTATATCAAACAACCGGAAAGAATTCCTAACTTTTGTTATACTCTAACCATGGAGATTCCAGAATTTGGCAAAAACCCAATTGATGTGTATTCAAAACCTGTTGGTGTTACAGAAACAAAGTTAACCCGTATCTTTCAAATGCAAGCAAGAGAAAAGCCTGAAAAACCAGGCCGATCTCTTTTAGTCACCTGGGATGCGAGATTACCCTTAGTAAAGGGATTTAATAATAAATATTCATACCTAGTTATTTTCGACGGAAAGAATAATTTAGCTGGTAATCATTACCACGAACACAAACAAGAATTATTTAATCCCGTTGGAGGTGATTTTGTCGTTTTGCTTGAGGATATTGAAACAAAAGAGCGAGAAGAACTAGAGATTAGTGCGAAAGATTATCCTGTAGTCTACATTCCTACTCGTATTGCACACACTGTGGTCGCAAATTCCAATATTGCAGTATTACTTGTTACCGCGAGTTATCCAGGGATTGAAGACGACGAGTTTCCCTACAAATTACGATAATAAGTTCCAACATAGTGGTTCAGCCTAGTTCACCATAAATCAACCAGTGCCAGCTTTGATCTGATGATAAATCTAGTATAAAATTACTTCTGAGGAACGATGTTTAAGTGATCTTCTAGCGTAGTTACTCTATTATCTAGTTATTCGTTTTTCTCTTTATTAACTTTATACATATCTGCATAAGTTTTTAAAGTTTGTTCAATTTTAACCAAAGAGGCTGTATGGTTGTCTAATTTATCACCATGTTGTTGTAAGATTGCTGTATGGTTGTCTAACTTAGCATTTACTGGTTTTAACGCAGTTTTAATTTTCTGTTCTACTACATCACCAATTTTCTTTATGTCATCATTTGTCATAGAATTATATTAATCTCACGTTTTCTAAAAAGCAAGACCTTTTAATAACTGAAACGACTTCTGATAAACTAATTCAGGATAATAAACGATTTCAGGCCAATTAGCAGTTCTGAAATCCTCAACTAGTGCCAGCCATTCGACTCACTACGTTCGCTCATGGATTTCAGCCAAAAAGGTACCGATATGAAGCGACTGTTAAAGTATTCAATCATAACATCGCTAACTCTTCTTTTACTCGCCATCTTTTTAGTCTATTTTGGTGCAAATTATCCTGGGGCAAGATTCTTGTATGGTACAGAAAAAGATTTAGCTAGATCCGTGTATGATAGTTCGCTCAACGTTAATCTGATACAAATAGTATTCGACACCCCATACACTTTTGGCACATCGAAGGCGATCGGTAATACGATCCATATCAAGGCAGCCGACTATTCTTCCCCTGAATCTCTAGAGAACAACGCCTTTTTGATCCATGAATTTGGACATGTTTGGCAGTATCAAAATCATGGATGGAGTTATATACCGAACAGTCTCATCGCTCAATTCCTTGCATTCATACGTACTGGTTCAAGATCTGCTGCGTATAATTGGGAAACAAGTTTGAATAACGGAGTACCATGGGAGAAACTTAATCCAGAGGAACAAGCCGAATCAATTACTGAGTACTTTTATTATCGAGAACTTAGTAAGGACGCAACTATCCATCAACAAGAACTCAAGAGGATATTAGAACGCTTTTGCTTTATTCCTTTTCTCCGGGATGGTTTGTGTGAGAGGAAATAAGGTTCTTGGGTACAAAAAATCTGGGTTGTATGGAGGATGCGGGACACCATAATTTGACTATCTCAATACAAGCAATGTTGAGAATGGTATAAATTCCAAATAAAAATAGACCTAGAGGAAATCTATATCAAATATCTTAAAAATGGACGCACAAACAATTAAGGTTTCTTTACAATCCATTGAAATACCAGCAATTAATCTATACGTTCACATTATTTCGATTCTTCTGGTGCTTTTATTACTCAAGTTAATTTTTGGTAACCTAATTCTAGATATTTGATTATCTCCACCCAGTTAGCAGTTCGGGAATCATCAACCCTTCGACATGCTCAGGGTCATGACCAGCGCCAACTTATTTTTTACCTCAACAAACCATAATTCAAACTTTGATATACTGTAAATATGAAGGTATGGGGTGCTTGGAAGTATAAAAATATCATTCTATCCCTTATTGGTTTAACCGTCGCTCTTATTCTTTTTCGTTACGAAGGTTTTCACTTATTTTTATTAAATCTGGGACAATTGGGCTATATTGGCGCTTTTATTGCTGGTATATTTTTTGTTTCAATTTTTACAGTTGCGTCAGGAACAGTTATATTGCTAGTTTTAGCAGAGAGCCTTTCGGTAATTGAACTTGGGATCATAGCCGGTTTAGGTGCAGTTGTGGGAGATTTTGTTATTTTCCGGTTTATTAGGAGTAACTTAATAGAAGAGATAAAACTTTTATATAATTCTTTTGGCGGACGCCATCTTACCAAGTTACTAGATACAAAATATTTTAGTTGGACTTTACCAGTGATTGGGGCAATTCTGATCGCTTCACCGTTGCCAGATGAAATAGGGGTTACTCTTATGGGAATTTCAAGAATGAAAACTTACCAATTTTTGATAATATCCTTTATCTTAAACGCGGTTGGAATATTTTTAATTATTTCCGCGTCTAGGTTTATTAAACCTTAAGTTTTAGGAAAAGCTATGAATATTGTTGTACTAATTGACTAGCGAGTGACAGTAATTGCTGTGTTTTCGTCTGAATCAACGGTAACTCGGTTCGCTGCTGTCTTACACATATTGTATTTAGTATCAGCGGCAGTTCCACCATTTGGATCTTTAGGAAGATCCGCGATGTAGGTTGGAGCAACATCCGCAGCCAAGTCACCACCACCAGTACCAACATCATCTTTCGTTGGACAATCCGATACCAAAGAAGGTGGTAAAACACCGTTGTCAGCGAAATATTGATTAATCGCGTTAAGAATAGCGAGTACATCACTTCTTCTTTGGGTATCGCGGGCTTGGGTAACTTGTCTAGCGGGGTTGATAGCGATAAGAACGATCGCTAAGAGAATGGATAAAATACTAATAACCACCAAAAGTTCAACTAGGGTGAAACCTTTGGTACCTTTAATTTTTTTGAGTGGTAACCCCAAGGGCAGTTTCATCTAAAATTACTCCTTTCCGATAGTAATTAGAGCGTCAAAACTTTCAGTCTCTGAAAGTTTTTCACCTTCAATAATAGTATAACGATTCTCTAAATCCTTTGTCAAGAGGCCTAAAAACCTTAGCCTGCTTTCTTTAATTTGAATTTGCGTTTTTTCAAAATCAAAAGAAGAAGCATTATCAACTTCTGTTACCTGCCAACCTAAGTTAGTAAGAAACTCTTTCGCGTCTGCGGCTGTTCCTGCAACTCCTCGACCGTTTAGGATTTTGATTTTAAGATTCGCTCTTTCTAAGGGTTGTTCCTGCGCACTGTCCGTAGCTTCGTTGGTTGCGGAGGACGTGGCAGTTTGTGAGGTTTGTGCAACCGGCGTAGCCGGTTCCTGCTGTTTTGTTTTGAAAAAAAATAAAAAAATTGCGGCTAAAGTAACCAAAATAATCGCTAATCCTAGTCCTAAAAGAACCGGCAAAAAATTAAAAATCGGTTTTTTCTCACTGATCTCTACTTTAGCGGCAGCTATATTTCCTAAACCATCTTTGAAGCTTTCAGGTTCAAAACTAAGAGGCGAGTCTTTAAAACTAGAGGCTGAAATAAGGCTTTTAAAATCCTCATAATCTTCGTTAGATTTATTTTTTACTACTGGAAAGGGTATCTCCTCAATTTCGAAATCATACTTAGTAAAAAAGGTCGCAACATCGTTTTTGCCCACACTTATAAGCTTTTTAGGGCTTTGTTGGTAGTGATTATTAAAATATTCCTTATAATTGAGGGCGATTTTTTCTATTTCTTTTGTTTTTACCTCTTTTAGATCAAAACTTGAAGAAAATTCTATTGCCTTATTTACTACTACCAAAAATGTTGCTGATCTCTCTTCTTGAAAGGTAAGTAAATAAGCCTGCGTTGAAGGTTTTTGAAATTCCAGAATGGTGAGGGGTGCGGGAACAAAACGGAAAACATTAAGGAAAGTGTCTTTTATAACAAAACTTAATTTGCTAATTAATTTAGCTTCAGTTGCACAAATTTGAAAAATTCCTTTTGAAATTTCCTCCCAAACTAAAGAAGTATTTTCCTTCTCAAAAGGCAGATCCTTTTCAATTAGGTTGATTAATTCTAAAGCATCCTTTGGCCGCTGTTCAAGAGAAAGTTGTTTAAAAAACAATTTATTTTCAGGGATAGCCCAAATGACAGTGGTATATTTTTGCTTCAGGAGTTCTTCATTAAAGATCTTTTGAAGTAGAGCGGCGGCTTTGTTTGTATCAATAACTTCATCTCCGGCAAAGATAAGCGGGTCGGTGATTTTTTTCAAGTAGGAAATTTTAAACCCACCGCTGCTGTAATTTGCGATAGCTATTTTTAAAGAACTGCCTTGAATCGAAAAAACTAAATTTTGTTTTTCAAAAAAAATCATGGTCTATCTTTCCAAGATAAAATCCTTAAAATACTGTTGTTTAATTGAAAATCGCTTTCAATTCTTTTAATAACCGAACCAACCTTTCCTTGGGAATCAATTTTATTTGCGGCGATATTTATTGTAACAGTATTAGAATCGATATTTAAGATCTCCCCAGCGTATGCGGGATTTCGCAAAAGTCTAATCGCGGCGTTTTCTATTCCACTTTCCGCCGAAACCCGACTTTGAGTACTTTGGCGAGTAGTTAAGGAACTTTGGGCAGCAATAACCGCCACTAATATCGCACCAGTGAGAATAATTAAACTTATTCCAGAAATCATTATTAAACTGATTAAGGCTTGTCCTGAATCCTTCATCGCAGACCACTAGTCGTTGTCCAGCTTTTACTAAGAATACCCTGTTTTGTTTGTGCTGGATTAGTTAAAGTTAGATTTATTTTTAGAGTTGGTTTACCCCCTTGTTCTTCAAGTTTACTACCTAATTTTTGAAAAGTTATGTTTTCAACAATCACCGCGTTACTACTGAGATTGTCGGACGAAACTCCGTTGGATAAATTAAGACTATTACTAACTTTTGTGTAGGTAATGGTTTGTCCATTCCTTATCAAGGAAAGATAATTACTTGTTTCTCCTAACGTTGTAGGTACTGAGATACTAGTAGCGCTCCTAATATCGTATTTTATTCTTTCAAAAATTAACGAAGCATTTGCTTCTAATTCATTTCTTTCGCGAAACTGTACAGAAGCCTCTAAACTCTTAAAAAGAAGATCAATAACTATGATTAAGACAATACCTAAGATCGTTATGTAAAGCAGGAGCTCAATTAGGGTATATCCTTTCGCCGATTTTTTTAATTTTTTAAAAAATTTATCCATTGTTTACAATACTTTGTTTGGAAATTCAAGGCGACCAATTAATGCTCACACTTTCAAGGATAGGAGTCGAATTTCCATCCCCACTAAAATAAGCTTTGTATCTAGTATAAGAAGCAGATACCCTCCCAAGAGGTATTGCACCGGGATTATCGAAATAAGTAGTTGCCGTTGCGTCAGGTCCAACAAAATTCCATATCGGTCCGTCCGAATTGCTGGTGGCTATTTGAAATTTAATATCGGTTGAAGCGGGTTTTGTCGTTATCCAAGTTAAATAGTTAAAACCAAGATTTACTCCTAAACTACCAAAAGTTGCTGATTCAAAAGTTCCAGAGGTTTGATAATCCCCAGAGGAAGTAACAGTGTAGCGGAAGGGTACGTCACGATCTGGAGAAAGATTCCAAGAAGTGCCACTATCAGCACTTCTAACGTAAATTGAATTTGAGCCATCAAAGGTTTTACTAATATACACCGCTCCATTTTGGGTTTCTTGGGCGGATAAGACATAGGAACGATTATTTGTTGTTAACGGAGAGGAGAGAAAAAACCTATAAGTACGTCCGGCAATAAGAGTACGTGGTGCAGTAAAGGTATAATTGTACCAGTTATAGGTAGTTGTAATAGCCGTGCGATTGACAATGGTACCAGTTTCGACTACAGAGTTATTAGTAACATCGTATAAAGTTAAGTATAAATTATCTTCTGGTGTTGTGGAGGAAATACGACGAGCGTAAAAACTAACGGTAGTGATAGTTCTGTTCGATCCAATAACTGAAAACTGTTCACCAATAAAATTACCGTCAAATATTCTGGTTACACTAGTAATATCATCGTAAGGCTGATGCAAGGGATTACCATCAACCGTGGCATCGGAAAAACCAAGTAAATAGATAGGTTGGCTATTTATTAATGGAATCCAACTAACACCATTAGTAAAGGAGAAGAGTACGTTACTTGCAGAATCTGAGGTGCCATCATAAGGTATTGCATTATTTAATGGACGTGAATATCTTACTTCAAGATTTCTTGCTCCAGATATTCTTCTGATAACGATATGATAGATTGTTCCAGAAGTTAAATTAACACTTGAATTCAGATTCACATTAACCCAACGTGTCCCACCTGACGGTGAATAAGTACCTGAGGCCAAAATCACGCCAGGATTCCCACCGTTATTTGCACGCAGTTCCACAGCGTAATTTGCAGATCCTGTACCAGATTGGGAGTTTTGGTAAAATTCTAATCGGTTAGTCGTCTTTGAACTTTGCGCCGTAAACCTTACCGAAAACCAACTGCTTGTACTTGTCAATAACAAACCTAAAGAGGAAGTTGCGATAAATTGATTACCACTAGTTTGAGAACCACTACTACCACTAGCGAGAGTTACCTCTCCGTTGTCTGTAGCTGTGGTTACGACGCTTGTTTTGGTACCGGAGTCAAATTCATTTTTGGTGGTTTGATTCCAGGTTGTGTTATCAAGATAGCGAGATAGGTAAAAAGTTTGATTAATAGAATTTGGTCCAAAAGAGGCAGTTGAAATTAAATTTGAACAGTTTTGGCCAATTTGACCCTGAACTGCGAGTACGTCTCCGATTGTAACTGCGCCATCGTTGTCAAAATCGTAGTCTCTCCCATCCGCGATTCCATCAGGAGCTATGTCCACAACTAAATCTCCATTAATATCAATTCCTTTATCACTATCATAATCAACCCCATTAGAGTTAGGCGGACCTCCCTGCCGGGTACCGACGTAGAAAAGTGTCGCCAACATATCACTTAAAGTAACGCCACCGTCTCTTGGACCGTTTGGTGCTGGATCTGCTCGAGCGGGAACAGGGACGTCAAAACAACTCGGAGTTTGAATAGTTTCCCCATACCCAGTCCAAGAAACAGAAGCAATAAATTTTTTAGTGGATGGATCTATTACCCCACCGCTAGCGACGATATTACCATTAGTATCTCTTCTAGTTTCACTAACAAATAACTGGCGGGTAAAATTACCAACTTTTTCCGATCCGGAGGCGAGAATCCAGCCGTTACTAACTATCTTTGGATGAAAAGTACCGTTTAGCGCAACTTCTTCCCAACCTGATTCTCGTATTGATCGAGTCGCTTCAACCATTTCCTGCAATAAAAAACTAGCGGTTAGAATATTGGCGGATAAAAACCTACCTTGGCGAGCACTAATTAAACCACCAACCAAAGCACTGATTAAAATTGAAGCGATTCCAAGGGTTAAAATAAGTTCTATTAGTATTTGGCCGTTCGTTTTATTGGACATTGACTACTCCAAAAAAATTAAAAATAAAGTTCCTTAAATTTCCGGTTTCCTTATCTCTTAAAGTAACTTGGTTTTGGGTTGGATTAAAATTGACAATTTCTCCAGAGCCTTTTCCAAAAACTAGGTCTGGTGTTGGTAAGCCAATAACCGGAAACTCAAGATTAGTAGGTAACGTTATTTTAAAGTTCCATGTGTCAGTTTCAACAAAAGTTGTTCCTCGAAATAAAGTGTAACTATTCTGCTCAAAATGAATCCCAAAATTTTCCCCGCTCGTTCCATTTGTTGAAAACCCAGCAATACTTTTCCCTTGAGCCTCTCTTATTGTGGCCAAAAGCTCTTCCTTTATTTTGGAAAAATTGGCTTCTTTAGTAGGTCTAATAAAATTTACAGTAGTTAAAGAAATAAGAATAGTAAAAATGGCTAAAACTAAAGAAACTTCTACAAGAGTAAAACCATTACAATTTTTTAATGGGCAGTTTTTCATATTATTGGGGGCTAATTTGACCAATAAGCTGATAGATCGGCGCGATAATTGCGATGATAATCGCACCGACTGCAATTCCGACCAGAATAAGAAGTATTGGCTCGATTAAAGTAGCGATATTTTTAACTTGGAGAGAAACTTTATCCTGGAGATGATTTGAAAAATCAATTAGAGTTTTATCTAAATTACCACTTTTCTCTCCAGTAGAAACCATACCTGCTAAAACACCGGGAAAGAAACCCTTGTGCGATTTTAAAGCATCACTTAAAGTTTTCCCGGCGGATAAATCGTTTCGCAGCGAAACCGCCACTTTTCTCAAATTATTTTGACTAATAACTTCAGAAGATAGTTCACAAGCCTCAATAATGGGGACTCCACTGCCAAGCAAGATAGAAAAAGTTCTAGTAAACCTTATTAAATCAATTTTTAAAATTAAAGGGTTAATAATTGGTAAATTGTTAAAGAGATTAATTACAAAGCCCCTTGTCTTTTTATTTTTAAAAGTAGAAAAAATTAAAAATAGGGAAATAAAAAGAAGAATAAAGAAAACGAATTTATATTTGGTGATAATCAAAGAAAATGTCAAAAGTAATTTTGTTGCGAGAGGTAGGGGTATTCTTAAGTTTATAAAAACTTCAGCGATTCTTGGAATAACAAAGAAAAATATCACTAAAAGAACTAAAATAGCAACCGTAATTACTAGGGTAGGGTAGAGCAAGGCGCTTTTTATACTGGATTCAAGTTCAATCTCTCTTTCCAAACTAATGGAAAGTTCTTTCAAAGATTGATCTAAGTTTCCGCTAGCTTCACCAGATCTTACTGTCGAAACAAAAACTTTATCAAAAATGTTTGGGAACTTTTCTAGAGCCTCTGCCAAGGAAAAGCCTTCTTGGATTTTTTTAGAAATAGCCCCTAAAACTTCTTTGGAGGGACTTTTTTGAAGATCTTGTTTAATTGCTTCTAGGGCTTCGACAATTGGGATTCCAGAAGAGCTCATTATACTTAGGTTCTCAACGATTGTTAATTTTTCTTCTGAACTTAAAGTTGGTTCGGACAGCTTAAAAATCATTTACGGACAGCCTCCATAACTTCTTCCACTGTTGTCAACCCCGCTTCCACTTTTGCTAAACCATCGAAAATCATACTCCTGTAACCTTCTTTTTTAGCTAACTCTTCCATCTCCTTAGTAGGTGCTTGTTTAAAAATTAATTCTCTTATTGAATTAGAAATTTTTAGAACTTCGAATATTCCGATTCGATGCTGAAAACCAGTTAAATTGCAGGCCTCACATCCTTTGCCTTTATGGATCGTAGCATTTTTTTTCTTAAAAGAAGGTGGTAAATCCTCACCAAAACTACTTTTTAGTGTTTCAAGAAGCTTACTGTCCAGACTTAAAGTTTGAATACATTCGGGGCAGATTTTAGCAACTAGACGCTGAGCGATTACCAAATTTAAAGTCGAGCCAATTAGATAGGCCTGGGCTCCCAGGTCGATTAAACGGGGCATAGCTCCGATAGCATCGTTTGTGTGCAGAGACGAAAGGACTAAATGCCCAGTTAAGGCAGCATGAATTGAAATCTCCGCAGTTTCCTGATCTCTTATCTCACCAACCAAAATAATATTTGGATCATGACGCAGGACAGAGCGTAAGCCAGCAGCAAATGTTAAACCTACTTCAGGGTTAACTTGAATTTGATTTACTCTTGGTAAGCCGTATTCAATTGGGTCTTCAATAGTACAGATATTAACCGAAGAGATATTTAAAATGCTTAAAATATTGTACAAAGTAGTGGTCTTGCCACTTCCCGTGGGGCCACAAGAGAGTAGCATACCATGAGATAACTTAATTGCTTCTTGAACTGCCTTTAAATTTTTACCGTTTAGTCCAAGATCCTCAAGGGTTTTTGGTCTTGCTTGGGAAGATAAAAGTCGCAGAACCGCATCCTCTCCTCGGTATGTTGGTAAAATTGAAACCCGGACAGAAATTTCATCATTTCGGTGCTTAAACCTAAATCTTCCGTCTTGGGGGAGCCGGTGTTCGTCTGTTCGTAAATTTGAAAGAATCTTAACTCTGGTAATTAAACCATCGCGAATATTTTGGGGCAAGGCTAAAACATCTTTTAATTTTCCATCGATTCGAAAACGAATGATGACTTTATTTCCCGAACTTTCAATATGCAAATCTGAGGCGCCTTCGGAAGCGGCGTAGAAGAGTAGCGTATCTAAAGTTTTAATTATTTGGGACTCGTCTCCTGAAGGCAGTTTTATATTACTGACATTCTGGTTGATTACTTTTTCAAAATCTTGCTCAACGTTTTGGCGATACAAATTCAAACCTAAGTCTAACACTGTTGGTAAGGTAAAATAAGGAATAACCCTCAGGTCAGTCTTTTTCTTAACAAATTCAATAGTTTCCAAATCGTTTGGATTTTCCATTGCCAAATGTAAGGTTAAGGCCTCTTTTTTTAAAGGAACGATCCTCTTTTCATTAGCGGTAGTTTCAGGGATTAATTTTAAAATTTCTGGTGAGATTTGTTCGGAACGCAAATCTGCGTAAGGAAAATCTAAACTTTCGGCCAGTAGCTGCCCTAAAAATTTTTCTAAGATAATTCCGCGTTCAATTAATATATCAACAACCGGTTTTTCAAGATCATGAGCAATTTTTATTGCTTCCTCGTACTCTTCTTTAGTAACAAACCCGGATCGCATAAGAATTTCGTGCAGCTGCTCTTCCTTAATTTTCATTGAGATATTGTCTAATTTTATCGACTACTTGTTGAGGTGTATAAGCAGTTTTTTGCAGAATCTCTTTCGCGCCAAGCTCTAGTGTTTTTGCAACTTCTTCCTGATTAGTATTCAAGTTAGTTAAGACAAGTACGGGGATGCTACTTACAGAAGGTTCTTTTTTTATTCGCTCTAGTAGGTCTGTTCCACTCATTTTTGGCAACATAATGTCAAGAATAATTATATCTGGTTTAACCTGTTTTACTTTTTGCTCACCTTCAACACCATCTAACGCTACCTCAACCTCAAAACCATCATGGAGAAACTTTTTTTTATACATATTGACCATTAAAGAATCATCCTCAATAAGCAAAATTTTTTTCATTAATTTCCTCCTTCCTTTTGCGAGTTCTGTAAGATGCTTTTTGCAGCTGGCGTCCCAGAAATTGGTAAGGACAAACAAAAAGTAGAGCCCTGATTTAATTCACTGGATTCTAGCCAAACATCTCCTCCTTGGAGCTTGGCAAGATTTTTTGAAATGTATAGCCCCAAACCTGTCCCACCAGAAATTCTCGTAATTTTAGTAGCAATTGGGGAAAATTTTTCAAATAGGTGTCCTTGCTCTTCCTTGGGAATTCCCACCCCCGTATCGCGAACTTTAGTAATTAAATATTCTCCTTTTACTTCAAAACTTATTACTACTGAACCGGCGGTTGTAAATTTAAGCGCATTACTGACTAAATTTATTAAAATTTGAACAGTCATATCACTATCTGCTTGAACTTTAGGGAGAGGAGATTTTGAGGTTTTGATATTAAGAACAATATTTTTTTGCCCAATCACTGGTTTAAAAGACTGGACAAGAAGAGCAGCTAGGTTTTGAATGTCAATCTCTTCCCGTAATTTTAAAGTTATTGCCCCAGATTCAATTCGAGAAACATTTAAAAGGTCATTTACTAATCTTATTTGACGTTCGATTGCCACCATTATTTCGGTTAAGACTTCTCTTGCTTCCTGATTCATTTCTCCAACCTCCCCAGCTAAAATCATACTTACGTACCCCTTAATTACGCTCATTGGCGAACGCAGTTCGTGGGAAGCAATTGAGACAAATTCGTCCTTGGCCTTATCTAACCGACGCAAATTTTTATTGGCCTCTTCTAAATCTTTAAGAGCCTTTTGGTATTGTTCCAAAGTTGGGGCCGAAGTTGTATTTAAATCTTGAGAGGATGACGGGATACCTTGCCGATTTTGGTTCATAAACTGTAGCTAACAATTTAAGTTTAAAGCCAACAATCTAACAAGTCAAGCTAAATTACGAATAAAAACTTGACAATCCCCTATTTATATAGTACAACTTGAATAGTTGTTCAATAATTAAAATATAATAAATGAAAAGAAAAAATTTTATAAAATCGGTAGCAGAGGATTTACAGGACCGAAAAAAACTCGAAACTTGCGCCAGACAATTTGGGGTGGCTGGAGACATAACGCGATTGAAAATATGTTATCTTCTTTGCTTACATAGCGAGCTTTCGGTTACGGAAATTGCAAAAATCTTAAAGTTAAAAATAAGCACAGTCTCCCACTCTTTAAGTAAATTAAAAGAAATCCAGGTAGTCAAAAATAGAAGAAACCAGCAGATGATTTACTATTCCTTAATAAACAACCCTTTTACAAAAGTCCTTAGGAGTCAAATTTTATGAAGGTTATTAAACTCATCCATAACAAAGATTGCCATATTTGGCAAGTTGCAAAAAAATTATTAGAAGAATCTTTAGAAGAACTGTCTTTACCCAAAAAATACGAAGTAATTACAATTAATACTGACGAAGAAGCCGAAAAGTACAAATTTTTTGGCTCACCCCAAATTTTGGTTAATGGAAAAGATATAGATCCATTAGCTAGCGGGATCAAAAAATTTCAGATTTTTGGCTGTCGGGCGTATTTTTATAAAGGTAAGTTTAGTGAGTACCCTTCAAAAGAAATGATTTTATCTGCCTTAAAAGGAGGTGAAAATAATGGTTAAATTGAAAATTTATTCCACCACTACCTGTCCGTATTGCAAAGCCGAAAAAGATTATTTAACAGGTAAAAATATACCTTTTGAAAATATCTTCGTGGATGAAGATGCGGCCGCCGCCCAAAACTTAATTGATAAAAGCGGTCAAATGGGAGTGCCGGTTACTGAAATTACTTACGAAACCGGAAAAACTGAATATATTCTGGGGTTTGATAGACCTCGTCTTGATAAAATTTTAGGTCTTGCCTAAAGAAAAAATTTAATTTTATTTATCAAATTAGCTCCCCTTGCCTGTTAGAGAATTGTAAACCAAACCCTTTATAACTATAGGTTTACTTTTATTAAAGTTCGTGGTATAATATTTGCACAATTGAATACCGGTTCGGTCACTAACCGCTAATAGTGGCTTTCAAAGAAGGGAGTAGGGACACCCGTGAGTACACGGACATCCCAAACAGTAGACTTAAGGGCCTTTGATCTGGTCCTGCCATCAGTAGCAGGTCTCCCAGAAGATGTGCTTAAGCACCATCTGAGGAACCTGCAGCCAGTGCACCGGGCGGTCAGGAAGGTTCTGGAAAGCCGGGATCTCAGCAGGCTCAATTGGAGCCAGTTCGAGATGCTCCTGCGAGGAATTTCGATCACCTTCCCGTCCATCGTCATTCCGGAAGGGCAGCTCGCCGAGGACGAACTGATCCGGCAGATGTTCCCGAACGGGTGTTACATGGTCTGTCCGGCAGGAGTGGATCTGGTTCTACTGCATCAGGCAGTCGGCCAGTTCGACGCCAAGTTCTACAGCCAGGACGATTCGTGGTTCCTCAAGAGCTACGGTGAGTGGCTCGAGGACGGAACTGGCGCCAAGGTAGAGAGGATCCCGACAGATACGATCGAGATATTCATCCCCGATCCAGACGACTGGATGCTGCCAGGCAGCAAGAACACGACTCGGACGCGTACCATCGAGATGATGGAAGAGTTCGGAGCCACCTTGCCGGAAGACTGGACTTGTCCGGTTCCGAGCGCGGAAGAGGGAACGTTGGTTGCCTTCGAGTACCATCGCCAGACCGGTAAGTACCCGTTGCCCGGATACAACTACGTCCGCTTCCGCAATCGCTGCGGTCGGGGTCTTTGGCTCCGCGGTGGTGGCTTCGGCTCGGGCGGATGGTTCGTCGATGGCTGGGACGAGGGTTCGTACGGCCACATTGGTGGTTTGCGCTGGGCAGTACGTCGAGGCAAAATCAACGCTACAGCGTAACAACCCGCCTAGCACTTGGACCTTGGAACCTTGGACCTTTTGGGATCTTGGTCCTTGGTCAAAAAATATCGGTAAGATTCCTAGCGCCCCGTTTTTCGTAAACTTCACGGAAGGCGGGGTCTTTTCTTTTCCAAAAAAGTTGCATTTACTAAAAAGTAAAAGTAGAATTTCTATGGAGACAAGTTTAAGTACCAGCGGTCAAGGCTTCTGGTCGCTTTTCTCTCTACAATCTCCTAAATCCAGAACTCTAAACGGCTATGGTCATTAGAGGTGTGATAAAGATTGCTAGACACTCCTTGCTCTTTCCTAGATCCCCCTTCGCTAGAAAGCTACGGCGGGACGATAAAATACAGCGCTGAGAGTTTTATCTAGGCGCAGTGATGGATGATAAAAGGGAAGGGCAATTTTCGCTGCGGTCAGGGTAATTGGCTCAACGGTGGTAACTTCGACTCGAACGGATGGAACGTCAATAACTGGGACGAGAGTTCGAACGACAACATTGGTGGTTTGCGCTGGTAGTGTCTAGAGAAAAGATGTCTAGGTGGTTTTGGCTTGTTTTAGCCAGCTACCTAGCATCTTACCGATCTCGATTAGGAGATTTTCAAAAGAAATATATTTTTGTTGGTTGATAGCCTTAGTTTCATAGGACAAGCGTAATAGTATTTTTAGAACATCTAACTTAGCCGAAGCCCTTTCCAGATAAATGATTTTATCGCTCTTAGCTTTATAGCTTGCTAATAAAGTCAGTTCGATAACCTCAAGGTTTAGGTCGGCGCACTTTTGACCTATTGTGTAGCGCTCTTGCATCGGGAAATGTTTTAGGATGTCGTGAAAATTTTTGTAAAAATCGTAGGTTTTTTGAAAGATCGGAATATCGAAATTACCTGAAACGGGGGGGGGTAGAAAGATGAAAGTTTTTAGCCATATATATAATAAAGTTATATCACTTGAAAATCTTTTTCAAGCCTGGAATGAATTTAAGAGGGGTAAAAGGAGGAAAAGTGACGTCGGCTATTTTGAGAGACATTTAGAAGACAATATCTTTAAACTACGCAACGAGCTGATAAATAAAACTTACCATCACTCCGTTTACACAGGCTTCTACATAAAAGATCCCAAGATTCGACACATTCACAAAGCAATGGTTAGAGATAGAATTGTTCACCACGCTCTGTTCAAGGTTCTAACCCCAATCTTCGAGGCAACTTTTATTGCTGATTCCTACTCTTCACGTGTTGACTATGGTACTCATAAGGGTTTTGAGAAACTAGTTACGTATGCTCGTAAAGTTTCAAAAAACTACACCAGAGATTGCTGGGCTTTGAAGTGTGATAT
>Ga0209541_10002245_pt1 | contig 36879 bp, 38 predicted proteins | sample RifCSPlowO2_01_FD_184027 | JGI IMG/M metagenome (GOLD analysis project Ga0209541, IMG submission 184027) | Groundwater microbial communities from Rifle, Colorado - Rifle CSP2_plank lowO2_0.1 (SPAdes) (version 2) | ecosystem: Environmental > Aquatic > Deep subsurface > Groundwater | place...
CGCCGGCGCCGCTTTCGCCGCCACCGCTTTCGCCGCCACCGCTTTCGCCGCCACCGCTTTCGGCACCGCCGCTTTCGCCGGCGCCACCGCCGCCGCTTTCGCCGCCGCTTTCGTCGCCGGCGGCGAAAACAAGATTTTACTTAAAATATTTTCTACAATTTATTTTGTATGTATGATAATATTTTTGATTATTATATATACAGTTTAAATAAAAGAAAGTTTTATGTTTCTAAAAAGCCACCGCGCATAGGGTGGCTTTTTCTTATTCTTATGTAAATCTGCAAAGGACAGAAATCTGCAAAGGACTGTCCTTTGCAGATTTAACATCATAAATAGTTTAATTTGCATTTTTTGTGGGGGTTTGGTAATATAGAATTCATGTTAAAAATGAAACTTGATCTGTGGTGGGATGAAAGGATTATTGGAAAGAATGACTTTATTGTTTTGTTCAATTAAAACCAAACCCATCAAGACAGGAACCCACTGTTCATTGGTGGGTTTTTGTTTTTTTGATAATTTTATTGAAATGATCTATTATGTCATTATGAGTTTTTTAGTAAAAAATAAGAAAGTTTTATTAGTGGGACTTGGTACTCTTGGTGGTGGTTTGGCTATGGCGAATTTCTTGATAAGAGAAGGTGCGAAATTAACCATTACAGATCTTAAAAATAGGCATGATCTTGCCGTACCACTTTCTAAACTTTGTGGTTTTGTTGATTTGGTTCTAGGTGAAATGAAAGAACAAGATTTTAAAAACAATGAAATAATTATTTTCAATTCAGCTGTTTACTATAAAAATCAACGGGTATTATTTGCTGAAAAAGAAAGAAAAACAATATTAAATGATTATTTACTTTTTGATTCTTGTTTAAAAAAACGAAAACAAAGAATAACAATCGGTGTTACGGGCACTAGAGGCAAGACAACGGTAACAAATTGGATACACCATTTTTTGCCAGATTTCATAATGGGTGGAAATATGCCAAATATGGGTTTACTTGATATTATTCCTAATACTTCCAAAAAAGAAAATTTTGTCTTAGAACTTTCTTCTTCGCAACTTGAATTTGGAGATAAAAACACCAATGTGCCACATATTGCTGTTATAACCAATATATATGAAGATCATTTGAATAGGTATCAGGGTATAGAAGAGTATATGGATGCAAAAGCTAATATTTTTTTGAATCAAACAGAAAAAGATTTTCTTATCCTAAGTAAAGATAATCAGTATACAGATTATTTCTTAGCTAAAAAACCAAAAGCTAATATTTATTTTGTTTCGCTCAAAAATTTACCAGAAAATTTAAGCGGTCTTTTTGTAAATGAATTCAATGAAATAATATTTCAAGAAAATGGACAAAAGAATATGATAATAGAAATTGCAGGTGATATGCCAATATACAAAAAAAACAATTTATTGGATTCAATGCTTGCTACATTTTTGCAAATAAAAAATTGGAAAATTATTAAAAGTAAAATTGACACATTGCCACAGATATTATTTAGGCAGGAAATTATATACAATAATGAGCAATGTATTGTTGTAAATGATTCAGCATCAACAATACCAGAGGCAACAATGGTTGCTATTGATTCACTTAAGGATAAAAACAAAGAACTTTTTCTTATAACTGGTGGGACTGATAAGAATTTGAATTTTTCTGAATTAGCTGATAAAATAAAGAGGGATGTAAAAAAAGAAAATTTTTATTTATTATTTGGTAGTGCAACAAAAAAACTCGTTCAAGCCCTCATTGAAATAAATTATTTTACAAAAAATGAAGAAGTAAAAATATATGATTCTTTAGAGAAAATTATTATTGATTTATTGGTTAAAATAAACAAGAAAAGCAAAAACACCATTTTATTTTCTCCGGGCGCTTCAAGCTTTGAGCTTTTTTTAAACGAATTTGACAGAGGAAATAAGTTTAATGGTATTATTAATAAAATCTTTAACAAAGATTATCTAAAATATGGAAATACAAAAAAAGTTAACACAACAACCTAAACAGAATGTTTTTTTAAAAGAGGCTTATAAATTAGTACATAAAGAAGATCCATTAGGATTGTCTGATTACGAAATGGCAAAAAAGATTATTGAGGTTATAAATAATAAAAATTGGATACCTTCTGACTTAGCCCAGAAATGTACTAAAGCTATTAAATTGGAAATTCAATATCCAAATAAAGAAAGCAAGGAAAAGATGCTGGTTGATGTGGATGATTTCCTATCTTCTTAAAAAGCTTGCTCTTTTTTGAATTTTTGATAGTATAGAAGTCATGTTAAAAATGAGACTACAAAGAATAGGAAGGAAAAACGACCCGCATTTTCGCGCGGTTGTTGTTGATGCCAAGTTTGGCCCAAAGAGTGGTAAATTCATAGATACCATTGGAACATATAATCCTAAGTCAGGTGAACTTACATTAAAGGAAGAGAGAATAAAATATTGGCTTTCTGTGGGAGCGCAACCATCTGATACATTTCATAATTTCCTCGTTAGTAAAAAACTACTTAAATCCAAAAAGAAGAATGTTCTATCCAAGAAAAACCCTATAAAAAAGAAAGCAAAGAAAGCGTAAATATTTAGAAATAAAAAATTCTCCAGAAATGGGGGATTTTTTATTGACACTAATATGAAGATTGTTTAGAATATAAATACATCCGGTTTGGCTTTTAATTGCAAGACTGGACGGTCGAATTCTTTAGCAGAAAAATATAGACACGAAAGATTATGCAAGCAGATCAAGCTTTTCTAGAATTTTTAATAAAGGCGCTTGTTGATAATCCGAATGATGTCAAAGTTGATCGAAAGGTTGATGAGATGGGGGTTTTAATATCTCTTTCCGTTAATCCTGCCGACATGGGCAAAATAATCGGACGACAAGGCAATACAGCGAAAGCTATTCGTACACTTCTTCGCGTCATCGGGATGAAAAATAATGCTCGCGTAAACCTCAAGATAAACGAACCAGAGGGGGCAGAACCACGCGTGAGACCTTCTTCATCATCAGTAGACGCAGCGATGGAAGATCTAAAGGGAATATAGAATTAGTTGCCCCGCCTGCAAAAGCTATGCTTTAGCATTGCGGGCAGGTAGGGACTAGGTTCTAGTAGCTAGTAATAAATACAAAAATATAAATCAAAAACCTCGCACTTATGTGCGAGGTTTTTGATTTTCTTGACATTGTATTTTTTAGGGGTATACTATAAACATTAGTAAGAAATTAATTAAAATATATGAAAAATAATAAAATTTTAACAGGCATTATCATAATTTTACTCATTGTGATTATTGTGCTTTTAGTAAATAATAAAAAATCTTATATAGTTTATAATCCACAATACCCTTCGCCACAAAATCCAAATCCTACACCTTCACCAGTACCAAATCCATCGCCTAACCCAACCCCTAGTCCTATTCCACAAAATGACGAATGTAAAAGCATAACTGGATATAGTTGTATAGATTATAAGAATGGCTGGATAAGTGTTTTTAAGTTAGAAAATAATCTTAATGACTTAGCTTTCAATGCTTATATTTCAATTCAGTCAACCGATTTCAGAATGGAAGGAACAAATTACGAATTTTCTGTTAGATATACAATTAAAAAATCTTGGTTTACGGCAGCAAGAAAAGATTCCATGCTTCTTTATAATTCTACACGTACCAATTTACTGACTCCTACTGAATGGCCTCTTGAGCGAAGCAGTGCAACAACTGGAACAACAGGACTTTCGACAATTAATTTAAATGACACACTTGCTTTTTCAGATAGCAATAGTGCTGTTGATTATTTTATAAATCAAAACGGTTTGGGTGGTGCCAATCCTACAATTACAAAACAAGACTTTCAATATTTTGCGACAAAAGAAACAGCTGATAGTAAAAATACTCCTTTTGCAGGAGAAGGCGGTGAAGCATTTATAAGATTTTTAGGGACAATTAATTCTGCTCAAAATAAATGTTATCAAGGTGAACTAGCTCTTGTAAGTAAAGAAACAACTTACAAAGAAACACCCTGCGCGGTAAGTTAAGCTCTTTAGTTTATGCGTTTTCACGTAATTACTATATTTCCAGAGATGTTTGATTCTTATTTGAAAGAGTCTATTATTGGGCGTGCGATTGAGACAAAAAAAATTAAAGTTAAATTTTATAATCCTATTGATTATTGCACCCCAAAACAAAGAGTTGATGACAGGCCATATGCTGGAGGTCCGGGAATGGTAATGCGAGCTGAGCCTGTATTAAAAGTTTTTGAGAAAGCTTTTAGTAAACTGAAAGTTAAAAAATCAAAAATTAAAGTAATACTTTTTTCGCCGAGTGGAAAAAAGTATGATACGGCTTATGCAAAAAAAACTGCTCAAAAATACACAGATATTATAATGATTTCTGGTCGTTACGAGGGAATAGATGCACGGGTTGGAAAAATAATTAAAAATTGGAAATTGGAAATTGACAATTTGTCTATAGGCGATTATATTCTCACGGGTGGGGAATTACCAGCGATGGTTTTGATTGACTCTATATCTCGTCAGATAAAAGGCGTGCTCGGCACATATGAATCTCTTGAAGAAGAGAGGGTATCATCTAGTGAAGTTTATACAAGACCAGAGAAATTAGTTTATAAAGCTAAAAGTTATAAAGTTCCTAAAGTATTATTGTCTGGTAATCATAAACTTATAGATGAGTGGAAAACTAAGGTGAAATAAGCACTTAACTTAACATTTCTAGACAGCTGTCATGACTTGTTAAGTTTTAAAATCGGGAGCTCAGCTTCCGATTTTTGTTTTTAAATTTGACAGAATTGGTTGTTATGGTAGTATAGAAATGAAGCAAAATTTACATTAAAATTTGAAATCATGGCAGAACTTAAACCGTTCCACGAAACGATTGTAAGTGCACTCAATAAATGCGTGCACCTGATGGAGCTTAATACTCTTTTGGATCTTTTAGAAACCACAAAGATCCCCAAAAATCACGAAGCAATAATTAATATGCTTACCATTAGAGCTGATGAGATTACAAGGATTCATTCTCAAATGACCGGAGAAAGAGCAAGCGAGCTCTACAAAAGGGTTGAAAATATTTTTAACCTTTTAAAAGAACAACAAGCGGAAGTCGTAAAAAGCTAAAAAGCCCATCAACCCCGTCGCTCGCGAGCGACGGGGTTTGTTTTTCCACAGGAGGGGGGATTGACTATTGACAGAAAAGCTTAATTTGATAGTATAAATAAAACTAACTGCTGATTGAGTTTTGGGAACAGTTAAATTAGCTAAAAGCCTATATATTTAAGCTAAATTAAACTAATTTGCTTATAAAGAAATAAATTTTTAATAGCTCTAAAAAATAAGGGTATATTTTACCTCGTTTTTTTTTGTAATAAGAGACATTTTAATGTTTTAAAAAATTATGGCGCCAAAAATTAAACAGAAGTATTTTTCAAAGTACAGAAAGCCAGGAATTAAATTCCCAAATCTACTTTCAGGACAAGTAGAGTCTTATAAAAAACTTTTCACTGAAGGACTCACCGATGTCTTTAAGGAATTTTCTCCTATCAATGATTATTCTAATAAAAAGTTTCAAATGGAATTTACCTCTTTTTCTGTTGGTGAACCAGAACACGATGAATATTATACCAAGGCTAATAAATTAACTTACGATGTTCCGCTTAAGGTAAATATAAAACTCTTTAATAAAACTCTTGGTGTAACAAAAGAGCAAGAACTTTTTCTTTCTGATATCCCTCTCATGACGACGCATGGAACTTTTATAGTCAATGGTGTTGAACGTGTGGTTGTCCCTCAACTCGCCAGGTCATTTGGAGTATTTTTTACAGAAGAAGAAAATAAAGGTAAAAAACTTTTCGGAGCCAAAGTCATTCCCGCTCGTGGTATTTGGATAGAATTTGAATCCGATATAGATGGAGCACTTTATGTAAGGATTGATAAGAAAAGAAAATTTCCCGTTACATCTCTTCTTCGCGCACTTGGACTTGATACAGATGAAAAAATATTGAAAACTTTTGAAGGCAATGATGCTGTAATCACTGTTATTAAGAACTGTTTAGAAAAAGATTCAGCTAAGACAGCTCTTGAATCCTATACAGAAATATATAAAAGGCTTCGTGATGGTGAACTCGCCAATGCAGATAATGCTAGAGAATTTATACAAAATCTTTTTTCAGAAGAAAGATATGATTTTTCTCTTGTCGGAAGATTTCGTTTTAATAAGAGATTTGAAAAAGATATCAGTGAAAAAGCCGTACAGAGAAAAACATTATCACTTGATGACATCACAACAATTATTTCACACATAGTTTCTCTTAACCATACACCCGGAGCAACAGGAGATGACATAGATTCTCTTTCACAGCGCCGAGTAAGATTTGTCGGGGAACTTTTGCTTCAAAGAGTGCGTGTTGGAATGACGCAAATTAAGAGAAATATTCAAGACAGGATGTCTACTATAGATGTGGCCATTACACTACCTATACATATAGTAAATCCTAGACCACTACAAGCTCGTATAAAAGAATTTTTTATGACTAATCAATTATCTCAGTTTATGATGCAAGAAAATGTGCTTGCTGAAATAGAACATATTAGAATTCTTTCAGCTCTTGGCCCAGGAGGTCTTACTCGCGAACGCGCTGGACTTGAGGTTCGTGACGTGCACACTTCCCATTATGGTCGTGTTTGTCCTATTCATACACCAGAAGGTCCAAATATCGGACTTATATTACACCTTTCTACTTATGCCAAGGTAAACAATTATGGAGTTATTGAGACCCCTTATATGAAAGTAGAAAAGGGACATATTACAGGAGAGATAAAATATCTTAATGCCGCTGAAGAAGAGACTTATAACATAGCGCATGCAGGAGTAGTAGTAGATGATGGGGGAAATATTTTAGAAGACAAGGTAGAAGCCAGGATAAAAACAGAACCAGGAATAATTGATAAAAATGAAATTGATTTTATAGATGTTGCAACCAATCAAGCTTTTTCTATTGCAACCTCCATGATTCCTTTTCTTGAGCATGATGATGCAAATCGTGCCCTTATGGGATCTAATATGCAAAAGCAGGCCATACCTTGCATTGTACCTGAGGCCCCACTTGTGGCTACAGGCACAGAAGGTGATGCGGCTATGTCATCAGGACGTCTTATATTAGCAGAAGAGGCCGGAGTGGTTACTGCCATAGACGCTTTACATATTGTAGTGAAAAACGAAAAGGGAAAAGAGAAAACTTATAAACTTGTAAATTTTTCAAGAACAAATAACTTTAATGTATTTCATCATCGTCCGAGTGTGGATATAGGAAAAAAAGTTAAAGTTGGAGATGTTTTGGCAGATGGTCCAAGTACGGTACAAGGGCAAATATCTCTGGGTCAAAATGCTCTTGTAGCTTTTATGTCATGGAACGGAGCCAACTATGAAGATGCCATTATACTCTCTGAAAGAATAGTTAAAGATAGTAAATTTACCTCTATTCACATTGAAGAATTCATTGCGATTGTTCGTGATACAAAGTTGGGACCTGAACTTACAACTCGCGATATTCCAAATGTTGGGGAAGTAAAATTAAAAGATCTTGACGAAGATGGGGTTATTCGTATTGGAGCCGAAGTTAGAGAAAATGATATTCTTGTTGGTAAAATTACTCCAAAGGGTGAGACAGAATTAACACCAGAAGAAAGATTGCTCCGTTCTATTTTTGCTGAAAAAGCTCGTGATGTTAAAGATACATCTTTACGTATGGAGCACGGCAAACGAGGGCGTATTGTTAGTATCAAGATTTTCTCACGCGACATGGGACATCAACTTGAGTCTGGAATTATAAAGAAGATTATTATTGAAGTTGCTCAGATAAGAAATATTTCTGTCGGAGATAAACTCGCTGGACGACACGGAAACAAAGGCATTATCTCAGTTATTTTACCAGAAGAAGATATGCCATTTACAGCTGATGGTAAACCAATAGATGTTGTTCTTACACCACTTGGAGTTCCATCTCGTCGAAACCTCGGACAGATTTTGGAAATGCATATGGGTATGGCGGCTCACAGTTTGGGGTATCAGGCTATTGTTCCTATTTTTGCAGGAGCAACAGATGAAGAAATTAGAAGTGAGCTTGTGAAAGCCGGACAACCAGAAAATGGAAAGGTTGATATGTATGATGGGCGAACCGGAGAAAAGTTTGAAGAAAAAATTGCTATTGGATATATGTATATTTTAAAACTTCACCACATGGTGGAGGATAAGATTCATATGCGCTCTATCGGTTCTTATTCACTCATCACACAGCAACCACTTGGAGGTAAGGCTCAAGGTGGAGGGCAGAGATTCGGAGAAATGGAAGTGTGGGCGCTTGAAGGTTATGGAGCTGCTCATGTATTGCGTGAAATGCTAACAGTTAAATCTGACGATATAGTAGGCAGAGCACAGTTGTTTGATTCTATAATTCGAGGAGAAGAAATTCGTCCACCAAATCTACCAGCATCATTTAAAGTCATGCTTAATTATTTGAGAGGCCTAGCGCTTGATGTCGAACTCAAAAAGCTTAACAGAAGAAATCTAAACTAATATGAAAACTTTTGATAACGTAGGAGAGTTTGATGCAATATCACTTCGACTTTCTTCGCCTGACACAATTAAGGAGTGGTCTTATGGTGAAGTTACTCGGCCAGAAACTATTAATTATCGTACAGGTAGATCTGAACGAGGAGGTCTTTTTGATGAAAGGATTTTTGGTCCAGAAAAAGACTTCGAATGTTATTGTGGAAAATATCGCAGAATAAGATATAAAGATATTATTTGTGAAAAGTGTGGTGTGGAAGTTACTCGTGCCATTGTTCGTCGTGAGAGAATGGGCCACATTGAACTAGCTTCGCCCGTAGCACATATATGGTTTTTGCGTGGAATTCCTTCACGACTTTCTATACTTTTAGGAATTCCAGTAAATGAACTTGAAAAAGTTGTTTATTTTGCAGGTTATATAATCACAAAAGTAAATGAAGAGGAAAAAAAGAGTGTCATTAGTGAGCTTGATAATGAATATAAAACAAAAACTCGCGGAGCAGGTGATGACGAGACAAAAGAAAAATTAAAAAAGCTTCTTTCTAATGCTAAGCGTGAAATCGGAGAAATATTTAGGGGTAAAGTTTTAAATGAAGCTAATTTTAGACATTACTCACTTAAGTATGGAACATGCTTTGAGGCTGGAATTGGAGGTGAATCAATATATACTATTTTAAAAAATTTGGATTTAGAAGAATTAAAAGAAAAACTTGAAGAAACACTACAAGGTGCAACAGCTGCTGTTCGTGAAAAATCTGGGAAAAGATTATCTTTAGTTCGAGCAATGATAAAAGCAGACACTCGTCCTGAGTGGATGTTCCTTACTGTTATTCCAATTATTCCACCACAACTTCGTCCAATGGTGGCTCTTGATGGTGGCCGACATGCAACATCTGATCTAAATGATTTATATAGGCGTGTAATAAATAGAAATAATCGTTTGAAGAAATTGAAAGAAATTGGAGCCCCTGATGTTATATTAAGAAATGAAAAAAGAATTTTACAGGAAGCCGTTGATGCGCTCATTGATAACTCTATAACTTCTCAAGGTGAATCACAGGCAATGTCTCAGGCACAGCGCCGAGCCTTGAAATCTTTGGCTGATAATTTAAAAGGGAAACAAGGACTCTTTCGTCAAAATCTTCTTGGAAAACGCGTAGACTACTCTGGTAGATCTGTTATTGTTGTTGGCCCAAATCTTGCACTTCATCAATGTGGGCTTCCAAAACATATGGCTCTTGAACTTTTCCGCCCATTTATTATTGCAAAAATACTTTCAAGTGAACTCGCTTTTAATGTTAGAGGAGCCAATAAACTCATAGAGGAAAGAATTCCAGAAGTTTGGGCGATACTTGAAGATGTAATTCAAGAGAAATATGTTTTACTAAACCGCGCGCCGACACTTCATCGTCTTGGTATTCAAGCTTTCAAGCCAGTACTTATAGAAGGAAATGCCATTCAGGTTCATCCGCTTGTCTGTACGGCCTTTAATGCTGACTTCGATGGAGACCAGATGGCCGTTTATGTTCCATTATCTAAAGAAGCTCAAAGTGAAGCCAGGAATTTAATGGCAGCCAATAAAAACTTACTCAAACCCGCTTCAGGTGATCCCATAGTGAGTCCCAAGCTAGATATGGTACTTGGTTGTTATTGGATGACACGCATGATTGAAGGAGAAAAAGGTGAAGATAAATATTTTGCAGGGCCCAATCAATCTATTTTAGCTTATGAGTATGGAGAAGTGTCATTGAGAGCAAAAATAAAAGTTTTGGCGACAAATAAGATAAAGTATAAAAAATTTGAAGGTAAAATTTTTGAAACAACAGTTGGTAGACTTTTGTTCAACAGTGTCTTGCCAGGTGATTTTTCGTTTATAAATGATGAAATTAATGCAAAGCGCATATCGTCACTTGTTGATGAATTAATACTTCACTATGGAATTGATGGTACCCCAGTCATTCTTGATAAGATTAAAAATTTTGGATATCAATATGCTACAAAAGCGGGTATTACTTGGGGCATAGACAGTGTGCGAGTTCCAGAGGGTAAAAAAGAGATTGTGGCTAGGGGTAGAGTAGAAGCTGAACAAATTGTTTCTGAATACAACGAAGGGCTTTTGTCTGTAGATGAAAAATATAGAAAGACAATAGAAATTTGGGAAAGAGTTCAAAACGATATTGAAAAAGTTTTGTCTGCAACAATTGATAAGAAAGGCCCTGTTTATGACATGCTTACTTCAGGAGCTAGAGGTTCTATTAGTAATTTAACTCAGATGGTAGGCATGAAAGGTCTTATTATTAACCCAGCCGGACGAACTATTGATTTCCCTATCATTCCTTCTTATAAAGAAGGTTTATCACCGATTGAATATTTTATTTCAACTCACGGTTCTCGTAAGGGTCTAGCTGATACAGCACTAAGTACAGCCAAGGCAGGTTATTTAACAAGAAGACTTGTGGATGTTGCACAGGATGTTGTTGTAACAGAAGAAGACTGTAAGACGCATGATGGGCTTACAATAAAAGCTGAAAATATTTCTGGTGTTGATATTTCTCTTTCAAAAAATGTTAGAGGTCGCATATTAGCATCTGACGCTAAAACCCCAGATGGGAAAGTTTTGTATAAGAAAGGAACACTTATAACAAAAGAAGAGGCTAAAATTATGGAAGATTCAGGTGTTGCAGAAGTTTATGCTAGATCACCACTGCACTGTAAAACAATTCACGGTGTATGCCAGGCTTGTTATGGGCTTGATCTCGCGCGAAATACTTTAATTGAACTCGGTGAAGCCGTAGGTATTGTTGCCGCTCAAGCTATTGGAGAACCAGGAACACAGCTTACTTTACGAACTTTCCACCTAGGAGGAGTCGCTGGAGTGGATATTACTGCGGGTCTTCCTCGTGTGGAAGAAGTTTTTGAGCGTAGAACATCTATTAAAAATCCTGCCGTGGTATCTAAAGAAGACGGAGAAATTCTGGAAATAAAAGATGATGGCAAAGAAAAATCTATTGTTGTTTTAGGTGAACATAAGGGTGGCAAGAAAGGAGCCTCAGAGGAATATACACTTCCTTTTAAGCGTGAACCTGTGGTTAAGGTAGGAGAGAAAGTTGTGAAAGGACAATTATTAACAGATGGATCTGCTGATATTTTAGAAGTCTTTAAATATGGCGGTAAGGAAATGGCTGCTGATTATATTATTCACGAAATTGATAAGGTTTATAGTCTACAAGGAGCTTCTATTTCTAGAAAACATATTGAAATAATTGTTCGCCAAATGTGTTCACGAAGACGCATAACAAAGGCAGGTGATACTACTTTTTCTGTTGGAGATATTGTTGAATACGCAGAATTTTTACAAGAAAATAAAAAAATTACCAAAGAAAATGGAGAAGAAGCCACTGGAGATACTGTTATTCTTGGAATTACAGAAACATCACTTACCACAAAGAGTTGGTTGTCTGCTGCGTCATTTCAAAACACTAATCGTACCCTTATAAACAATGCAATTAGGGGAGGGATAGACGATCTAAGGGGGCTAAAGGAGAATGTTATAATAGGACGATTAATACCAGCTGGAACAGGGTTTAAAAAAGACAAATAGCAACTGACTTCTAGAGCCTTAGCTTAAGCTTGGGACAAAATAAAGAAGTTAGTGAACTTATAAATTAATAGCTAAGGTCCAGTGCCTAGTCGCTAGAAGCTATTTCATGTCTACTCCTGCGGAGCAAATTAAAGACAGGTTGTCTATTGTTGATGTGGTTTCGGCATATTTAAAAATAGAAAAAGCAGGTATTAACTATAAAGCTAGATGTCCATTTCATAATGAAAAAACAGCGTCATTTTTTGTTTCGCCCACGCGTGGAAGTTTCCATTGTTTTGGCTGTAATAAGGGCGGAGACATTTTTTCTTTTATAGAAGAAATTGAAGGAATTAATTTTTCTGAAGCGCTAAAGATTTTAGCAGAACGCGCAGGTGTAAATTTACATGAATATGGAAAAGTTTTTGATCCAAAAATAATCCTTTATAAAATTATGGAGGATACTACAGAATTTTTTGAGCAGAATTTAGTGAAGCATAAAGATGCAGTAAAATATTTACAAGATAGAGGACTAGCGAATGAGACAATAAAAGATTTTCGCATAGGTTTTGCCGATGATGCTTGGCAGAATGTACTTAATTATTTGCGAGCAAAAAAATACAAAGATGAGGACATAGAACGTGTGGGGCTTATAATTAAATCTGAAAAAAATACCACGGAAAAATATTATGATAGATTTCGTGGGCGCATAATGTTTCCAATATCTGACGCACAAGGTAGGCCGGTAGCTTTTTCAGGAAGAGTTTTTGGAGGAGACGAAAAAAACGCAAAGTATGTTAATAGCCCCGAGACAGCTCTTTATGACAAGTCTGGAATTTTATATGGATATGATAAGGCAAAGCGTGAAATAATGAAGCAAGGTTTTTGTGTGGTTGTAGAAGGTCAAATGGATTTAATAATGTCACATCAGGCAGGAGTGCGTAATTCTGTAGCTGTATCAGGGACAGCGCTTACAGATAAGCACATAGATCTTTTAAAAAGATTTACGGAGACAATTGTATTATCTTTTGACGCAGATGAAGCTGGTTTTGCCGCTTCACAGAGGGCAGTTAAAACGGCATTGTTGGCAGGAATGGACGTAAAAGCTATAACCATACCGGAGGGTAAAGACCCAGCTGATTTAGTGAAAAAAGATCCTAAGGTTTGGGTTGATTTGGTTAACGATGGTAAACATATAGTTGATTTTTATCTTGGAGTTTTGTCATCAAAAATAACTGACCCACGAATTTTAATAAAAGAGATAAGTAAAAAAGTTTTGCCTGTCGTGGCTGATATAAAAAATAAGATTGATCAGGCACATTTTATAAAAAAGATTGCAGGCATAGTTGGTGTAGGAGAAGAATCTATAAGAGAAGAAATAGGGAGGATGTATAGCAAGACGGTGCCACAAGGGGATATTTTACCTCAAAAATTACCACAAGAAGACAGGATTCGTCATCGGATAGCTGGATTTATGTTTTTACTAAAAGAGAAAAAAGAAGAAGGGGATTCCATAAATCTTTTTAAAGATAGAATAAAAGAAATTTGTGACAAAGATTTTGAAAATTTTGTAAAAGAGTTATCAAATTTATCACGAGAAGAAGCAATATTTGAAGCTGAAGTATTGAGTTCTGGCAATAAAAATAAATTAATAGCCACGCTTTCTGAATTACTCGACTCACTTGAGAAAAATATATTAGATAATAAATTAAAATTTCTTCTTATAGAGTTAAAGCGCTTTGAGGAAAAGAAAGATGAGGTGGGGGCAAGAAAAACTTTAACAGAGTGTCAAAATGTTACAAATCGTATTAATCAATTAAAAAATAAAAAATAATTATGCCAAAGAAAAAAATAAAAACAAAGAGGAAAGTCGTAAAAAAAAATAAAATAAAAATGGTGAAAAGGCACACATTTGCTAAAAATCTTAAAAGACCAAAAGGAACACTTTCTCAAAAGGTATCTAGTGGAAAACTTAAAAAACCTCTTTCAAAAAAATCAAAAAGAGAAGAGCTGTTGAAGAAAATGGAAGAAGTTATAGTTAAGGGCAAAAAGCGTGGTTTTATAACTTATGACGAAATTTTAAAAACCTTTCCGGACATAGAGGATAATATTTTAATGCTTGACGATTTGTATGAGAAACTTTCTACATCAGGTGTCGATGTTCTTGAAAGTGGTAATTTACTTGACTTAGAGGAAGATGGCAAGAAGCTTGATGAAGCAATGCCTGGCTATGATTCTATTCAGATTTATCTCAAGGAAATCGGACAGTATCCACTTATTCATGCAGCCGAGGAAAGAAGTCTCGCGCAAAGAATTGAGGCAGGAGATTTGGAAGCAAAAAATTTACTCGCTCGTGCCAACCTTCGTCTTGTAGTGTCTATCGCCAAAAAATATGTTGGACGCAGTTCAGATCTTACACTTCTTGATTTAATTCAAGAAGGGAATCTCGGACTGTTCAAAGCTGTAGAAAAATTTGATTGGACAAAAGGATATAAATTTTCTACTTATGCCACTTGGTGGATTAAACAGTCTATAACTCGCGCGTTGGCTGATCAATCTAGAACTATTCGTATTCCAGTGCATATGGTTGAAACAATTTCAAAATATAAACAAGTTTATCGTCGCCTTGCGCAAGATCTCGGCCGTGATCCTCTTGCTGAAGAAATTTCTACTGAGATGGGACTTGAACTAGAAAAAATAAGAATGATCGAGACTATTACTCAGGATACAAGAAGTCTTGAACAACCTATCGGTTCTGATGATGACGAGAAGTCTACTCTCGGAGAATTTATTCCAGACGAAAAGGCTCTTCGCCCCGATCAAGAAGCTGCAAGAAGAATTTTGTCGGATCAAATCAAAGATGTTCTCTCTGATCTTTCTCCAAAAGAAAGAAAAATTCTTGAAATGCGTTATGGGCTGACTGATGGTGTGCAACACACACTTGAAGAAGTAGGACAAGAGTTTGGTGTTACTCGTGAACGTATTCGCCAAATTGAGGCCAAAGTGCATGATAAATTAAGAGCTAATGAAAAGATTACAAAGCTCAAAGATTACTTTGATTAGCTTCCACTATATTCCCTCAAATCCACCATTTGAAGGGATTAGGTTTGAGAAAAAAGGATAATATGAGAAAATAGTCGTATGGCCATTGCAACTGAACTAAAAAAAATAACAGTCGACAAAATAAGGGTTTTTCCGGTACCATATTTTGAGCATAAGGATGTTCAAATTTTCAACGATGATATTTTGAAAACAACTTCCATTCCTGAAAATTCTATTGATTTAATAGTTACATCTCCACCTTATAATGTTGATATCCACTATAACTCTAATGATGACGATCTTTCATACGAAGAATATTTAGAGTTTACTCAAAAATGGATAAAGAAGTGTTTTGATCTGTCAAAAAGTGAAGGTCGTTTTTTATTGAATATTCCTCTTGATAAAAATAAAGGTGGTCAAAAGTCAGTTGGTGCAGATATTACAAAAATTGCAAAAGATGTTGGTTGGAAATATCACTCAACAATCATTTGGAATGAGGGAAATGTGTCTCGTCGCACCGCATGGGGTTCTTTTATGTCTGCTTCAGCTCCTTATGTGATTGCTCCAGTTGAGTTAATATTGGTTTTATATAAAGACAGTTGGAAAAAAACTGGCATTAATAGAGAAAATGATATTACAAAAAAGGAATTTATTGATTGGACAAATGGCATATGGACTTTTAATGGTCAAAGTAAAAAAGGAGCTGGTGGTCATCCTGCGCCATTTCCGATTGAACTACCAAGACGATGTATCAAATTATTTAGCTTTATTGGTGATACGATTTTAGATCCATTTTTGGGTAGTGGTTCAACTCTAATTGCCTCACATATGCATGGGAGGAAGGGAATTGGAATTGATATTGATAAAAAATATTGTGATATTGCTATAAGTCGTCTAAACCAAGAAGCAAAATTGAACCAATCTAGTTTAATATAATTTTATGAAAAATAATACTGTTCAAAAAAATTTAATTGTTGAGTTTTTTAAAAAACATCCCAATAGAGATATAAAACATCCTGAAATTGTTGATTGGGTTGTGGCAACATATAAGGAAAAAACTGGGAATGTATTTCGTGATCCAGATAGAGCTATTCGTCACTTAGCACAAAGTGGATTTTTAATAAAAGTTGCAAAAGGAATTTATAAATATGATCCAAAAAAAGCACACAAAAGAGAATTAGAATATTTTACCCAGTCACAAAAGGAAATAATTCTTAAAAGAGATGGATATAAATGTGTAGTTTGTGGTAAGGGCAGAGAAAATGGTGTTGAATTGCACATTGACCACATAAAACCAAAAGATTTGGGTGGTGAAGCAAGTATTGAAAATGGGCAAACTCTTTGTGCTCAACATAATTTTATAAAAAAGAATTTAAAACAAACCGAAACAGGGAAGAAAATGTATATTCGCCTTTATGAATTGGCAAAAAGTGAAAATAATAAAGAATTAATACGATTTTGTGAAGATATTTTAAAAACTTATGAAAAACATGATATAAATGGACACATTGTTTGGAAGAAATAGTTTTTATTTTTAATCACAAATATAAATATGACTAAATAACATGGCAAGGATGAATTTTGATACAATTTTTATTACCCACCCCAATCATGCAATAGAACCAAGGCAGCGTATTCGGGTTGGAGGGGTAACATTTGGACCGGGCGTACAATTTAGCAATGGCGTCTCTTTTTCAGGTGTCGATTTCTCGCAATTTAGAGGACGTGATTTTGAAGTAGAGACAGACGGAGATGTTCTTGTGGTTAAAGGAGTATATTAATTTATGGCAAATATTATTTTCTCTAAAAATACAAAGAATGAGGAAAAGCCATCTTTTGAATTTACTGATCCCAAAAGTGAATTAAGAGAAGTAATTAAAAGATATGACAGGCAAACCAATTTAATTATCAGCGTATTAATGGTATCTTTTGTAATAATGATTTTTATGGTCGCTACCTTAATAATAGATTCTTCCCATTTCAACTCCGCAACCTATAAGGAATATTCAGAAAAAACAGAATCTTTTGAAACTACACAAAAAATTAATCAAAACGCGCTTAACCAAAACGAAAAGAATCAAGAGATAATAATTGAACAACAAAAACAAATTCAAGATTTATTGAAAAATAGAAATATCTAAACTTTTTAATATAAATTACCAATTAACAACTAACAGCAAATTAATTATGATAGACCCAACAAAAATAGACATGAATCAGTTGCCAAAGAAGCTCTGTGATGGAGCGATTGGTACTTATGGTAAAGAAGTTTTTTATTTCGCCCTCACTTCTGGTAATAATTTGGATTCTTATGCCGCCACACCACAAGTAGCTAAGAGTATTGCTGTGTGGATAGGCGAGCAGGTTACCAATTACGAAAAACAGTTTGGCGCTATAGACATGAGTCCAGCTCAAGTCCAGAGTCCAATCCAAATGGCCGACCTCAAAAAACCCGGCGACGACAAAAAATAACATCCCGACATTCTCAAGAATGTGAGACTGTCGAAAAACAAAAAAGACCTGAATTAATCAGGTCTTTTTAAATTACTATGTCGCGTGAACTGGCTTTAATATTTTAATGAACGAAGGTGTTTCTCTCTCTGCGACATCAAATGCTTCTTTCAGTGTTTGGGACCATGTTGTTGATTCCCATGTTGATTGTGCAGTTCCTTGGCCTCTTGCATAAGGAGTTGTTTTGCAACCACACTCCAGCGCCCAGTAGACCTCACCACTACTTAAACAGATTTTTACAAAGACGGGAGCTTCTTTGCAGTGAGTGCAAAGGACTTTTTTATCTTCAGTAATTTTGGTCGGATTTGTAGTTTTCATGGCATATTTAATTTAAATGAATTTCAAGGTAAAATTACCATAAACTAATTGATGGGTCAATGCCTAAGGCACGAACGGCTCAAATGGCGCCATTTGAGCCGTTCGTGTCAAAAGTGGTAAAAAATTAAATTTTTAGTATAATCAGTATATGATATATTTTAGCAATTTTTTCTTAAAGTTTGAACACAGGGCTCGTAAGTATTTTGAAAAACGACCGTTTTCTCAAGCATTTTTAGCCGGTGTTGGTGTTATATTATTTTGGCGAGGCGTATGGGAAATTGCTGATATTTTTAAACTAAATCCGGCTTTATCAATAGTGATAGGTATTATCATGCTTGTCTTTATTGGCCTATTTATACATACATTTGTTGGTAATGCCATTATTATCAGAAATGTAGAAAAGGAAAAAGAATTTGAGAAAAAAACTGAAAGAGAAATTGGTATAGTAGAAACAGAAATAACGAAAGAAGAAATTACTCTTGATTATTTAGTAAATAGACTCAAAGATATAGAAGATAAAATAGACAGTTTAAATTCCAAGAAATAAACAATGACATCAGGAGAAATAAATAAAGATAAGGGACCAATTATTATTACAGAAAATGTAGTTAAGAAAGTTAGTGCTGGGCCAAGTTTCAAAGATCGCTGGCAAGATTTTATGGAAAAAATTTCCGGCAATAAAGAAAAAAATCTAAATCAGATTATTGATTTTGCCCGTAGTAGGGGATCTGTTACTAATGAAGAAATACAAAACCTTTTACGTATTTCAGAGGGCACTACATCTAGATATCTCGCTGAGCTTGTGAAGAGTGGACGACTTAGAAAGTTTGGCGCAGATCCTTTGTCTACAACTTACGAAGTAATTAATTAATTACTTTAATAAACTATCAAGTGTCTTTTTTACCGTACTTATCGGTTGCGCTCCAGAGATTACTGTTTTTTCCCCATCTTTTGATATAACAACAGTATAAGGTGTGCCTTGTGCTCCAGCTACGATTGCTTCTTGGACATCATCGCTTACTTTTTGTGCATATTTTCCAGAATCAAGACAAGCTTTAAAATCTTCTTTATTAAGTCCGGAATATTCTGCTATATCAGGAAGAGTAGCTGGATCGAGCCCATTATTTGATGGGGTAACTTCAAAAAGTCTATCTGCATATTTCCAAAAAACATCATTACCCCCAAGTTCAGTTGCACATTCAAAAGCCTCTGCTTCTTTAAGTGCCGTTGGATGTAAGCTTTCAATAGGGAAAGATCTATAAACCCAAGTAATTTTTTCACCATAATCTTTTTTTAACTGTTGCATTGTTTGGTGAAAAACTTTACAAAATGGACATTCAGAATCTGAATATTCCACTACTAAAAGAGGTGCATCAAGGTCGCCTAATATATGATCATCTTTTGTTACCGCTTTAATATTTATTTCGGCTGGTGCTTTATCCTGATTTACTAAGTTTTGCGCTGGTGTAGGTGTTTTATTAATAAAGACCGCTACAGCAATCATTGCACCTGCTATGATTATTGCCATGGGTACAGATAATACGAATTTGCCTTTTTCCATAAATAATTGTTTTTTTAATAACTGTTAATAAGTTTTATTGTAGCATAAAAAATCATGTTACAATTGTATATAACAATTAAAGAAGTTAAAAGGTCGATTATTTATATCATTTTTTAAAAATTATTATGATGTGTAAAAATTGTGGAGGAAAAAAGTGCACACCAGCCAAGATAGCTTATGTTTTTTTGCTCATTGGGGGCATAAACTGGGGTCTTATTGGACTGGGGGCATTTCTTTCTAAGAATTGGAATATTATCAATTTAATCTTGGGCCGAGTTCCAAGAATTGAATGGATAGTATATGTACTTGTTGGTATCGCTGCTATTATCGCTATCATTGGTTGTAGGTGCAAGACTTGTGTTGTAGATGGTGCAAAGACAGGAGTATAATTTTAGTTTTTTATAGCAAAATCGCCGAGCCCCTCACCAATTTGCCGACTAGCAAATTGGTGAGGGGCTCGGTTTCGTTTTACCCACTTTTATTGCCTTTTTGCTTTAAAATGCTATTATTTAAGCACATGGAATCAGTTTCGACCTATATATTTTATTTTTTTACATTTCTTTCTCTGTATGTGCAGGTTTTTTTTCTAGTGACTTTTTTGGAAAATAAAAAATCTATATTCAAAAAGCATGCTTTTAAAAATGTTACTTTATCAAATTATCCATCAATTACAATTTTAGTCCCTTCTTATAATGAAGAAATCTCAATAATAAAAACAGTAGAATCTCTTCTTAAATTAGATTATCCAAAGGAAAAACTACAGATTTTTGTTATTGATGATGGAAGTAAGGATAATACTTGGTCTGTTGTGCAAATATATAAAGATAATCCAACTGTTAAACTTTTTCATCAAAAAAATGGAGGTAAATATACCGCCCTTAATTTGGGGCTTGAATATTGCCAAACAGAGTTTTTTAGTTGTCTAGATGCAGATTCTACGGTTGAACCACAAGCCCTTCAAAAGATGATGCCATATTTTAATGATCCTCAGACAATGGCAGTAATACCATCCGCGTTGGTAACCTTACCAACCACTTTAGTACAGCGTGCTCAAAAAGCAGAGTACAACATGGCTGTATTTTTCAAAAAAGTGTTTAGTCTTATCGGTGGGCTACACGTGACACCCGGCACACTTCCTATTTATAGAAAACAAGTCACTGATCTTATTGGGGGATTTAGACATGGGCACAATGGGGAAGATATGGAAATGGCTTTTAGAATGCAGAATAATTACTTAAAGATAGTTCAATGCCACGAAGCGATTGTACACACTATCCCACCAGCAACAATAGCCATTCTTTACAAACAAAGAGTTCGTTGGATAACTGCATATTTGAAAAATATTTTAGATTATAAACACATGTTATTTAGTAAAAAATATGGAAATTTTGGTTTATTTACCTTACCGTCTGGTGTGATATCTGTTATAACAATGTTATGTCTTTTTTCTTTCTCAATTTATCATATTTATAATTTTATAACTCAAAAAGCTACACAAATAAATGCCATAGGTATTTCTAGATATTTTAATCAATTTCAGTTTAATTCATTTAATTTTGATTGGTTTTTCTTTTATATAAATGGGATTACTATTACTGTAATTTTATGTTATATTCTCCTTGTCATTTCTATGATTATTGGCAATAAAATGGCGGAAGGAAAGGCTCGTTTTTCTATGAACTTATTATATTATATAGGTATATATAGCATCGTTGCTCCATTTTGGCTTATTAAAGCCACTTATAATACATTATTATCTAAAAATGCAAGCTGGCGTTAATTGCTATGTTGAACTGGCGAAAATACGTTATAGTGTTTCTTATTACCCTTGGTATTTTTTTAATTGCTATTTATTTAAGCAATTATTTTAATAACAAAAAGATAGATAGTTTAAAGAGTATTCAAGATAGAGTTTATATAGACCTTCTTTCATCGGAAACAAAATTCAATCTCTTAGAAGAACTTTCTTGTACGGACGTTGGAACAACATTTTTATCTGAAGAACTATCGGCGTTGGCAAGCAAAATAACATTTAGTGAAAATAATCGCATTGGTTCTCAAGATGAAATAGACGAACTCAAAAGATATTATTCACTTCTTGAAATAAAAGATTATATTTTAATGAAAAGAGTGAAAGATCGTTGCGGGCAAAAAAGCGTTTTTGTTCTTTATTTTTATGCAGACAAAAATAATTGTCCAGATTGTGAAAAACAAGGATATGTCCTTGATTCTCTTTATGAACAATATCCAGAATTTAGAGTTTACTCATTTGATTACAACCTTGATTTATCGGCCCTAAAAGCTCTCATATCAATATATAAAATAAAAGATGACCTTCCAGCACTTGTTATCAATGGGCGTGTTTATAATGGTTTTCAGAGTGTAGAGGACATAGAGAAGAATTTGCCAGCAATTACACGCTTGAAGCAATCTAGTGACACACAGGCGACCTCCACCGCCACTTCTACTAAGGTTAAAGAATAGGGAAATAATACATAAAATCGCTCCGTTTTACCTACGGCAAAACGGGGCGTTTCTTGTGCTTGACAAATACCCCCATTTAATGCTATAATACCCATGACATTCAAAGTATAAATTTACTCTTTTAAAAATAAAAAAATGAAATACAGATTAATTCTTATTGTTATGTTTGCGATATTTCTCGCATTTTCTGCATTTGCGCAAAAACAAAACGATCTGTTTAATATAGATCAAAAATTGACCAGACAATTGATTGCAAAAAATTCCGAAAATGGTATTCCGGTTGCTATAAAAATAACAAACGATAGCGCAATGAGATCGCTTGCCGGTGAGTTTCAGTTGTGGTGCCGCATAGATACTACCTTAACAGGAAAAAGTTTTGTGTTTAGTAGTCAAACTATTCACTTAACAGCCAAGGATTTTGATGCAGGTGTGGTTGTTTGTTACGTTCCAATTAAGATTAAGAATTATTACCAGCATGCTTTAATTGATCTAAATCTATATATTGCTAATGTTAATAAAGTTTTTTTTGACATAAGTAGTTGCGAGATGATGATTCCTAAGGATTAATATAAGCCCCAAAAGGCGTTTCGATATTTATCGAAACGCCTTTTAATTTTGCCCATATTTAAAGTTATAAAGTTGACAAAATGAATTTTATTTGTTAAAATAGAAACGAAAAATTTAAAATTTAATAAAAGTGGAACTAACAACCATTCTCGGCATTCTTGGAGGGGCGCTGTCTATGATAGCTTACGCTCCATATTGGCATTCAATTTTCAGAGGAACTACTCGGCCTCAGCGTGCGAGCTGGCTTATCTGGATTTTTTCTAACACACTTATTCTTGCCACATCTTTTGCACTTGGTGCTAGAGATAGTTTGTGGGTTCCAGTAGCTTATGTTATTGGCACAATTATCACTTTCGCTATTTCTATCAAGAGAGGCGAAGGTGGAACACATTGGTTTGATGTCGTATGTCTTGTGGTGACTGGAATATCAATAATACTTTGGTATATGACCGGTGATGCCTTACAATCCCTTATCATCAACCTATCAATAGTGGCTATTGGCACAATTCCAACCGTGATTAAAATCACAAAAGATCCTCACTCGGAGAATCTTAATGGGTTTAGTTTCTGGTTTTTAGGAAGTGTTTGTAGCTTGCTTGCGGTACTTTTGGGTAAAAGCGTAACGATTGATTTATGGATTCAGCCAGTATCATTTTTGGTGCTTCAAGCCATTGTTGTGTCTATTATGGTTGTCTTTAGATACCGAAAATTAATAGGTAAGCTGTAAGAAGAGTTAAGCCCCGTTTTGTATTTACAAAACGGGGCTTTTGTTATAATATTGCCCTGAAGTTCTTTTTAAAACAGATATCTTAAACCTCATGAAAACATTAGTAATTCTAATCCTTGGTTTATTTTCTTTTGTCAAATTAGAGGCACAAGAAGAAAAAGGTCTTTATGTAGCAGGCACAGTTATTACACCAAGTCGTGCGAGTGGAGATTCTTCTTGTATTGCAAGAGGTCAATCCAGTGCAGATTCTATTGCTCATATTGCGATCCCTAATATTGGCACAGAAGGAACATTTCTTGGTAATACATGTTATCCTCCAGACAAAATTTTTTTTGTCTTAAAAAGTTTTTTTCCAGCAATTACACATGATCAGGTAATAAAAAAAGCAAATATTTTTTTGTTTCAAGAAATACGGGTGAATAAGTTCATAACACTTCTTTTAACAATTTTGTTTTTGTGGTTTCCAATTTTCTCAATTTTTGGATTATCATTTTATATTGATAAGCAAAATTTAGATGCACCACTTTTCACTTTTTACCTCTTTCTAATGCTTGGAGTTCTCCTAATGTTTTTTGTGGGAAAATACTTTGGTTTACAAGGAGCGATATTGGCACCAATTTTTGCTGCTGCAGTAACATTTGGATGTTTAAAAATTTATCATTGTAAAGAATGGAAATTTTATAAAACCATTTTTATAACAAGTTTCTTGATGAATTTATTTGTTGGAGTGGAAATGGGATTTCTATCCCCAGTTGGTCAATATGTAGAAATTGCCGAAAGAATGATATGGGGATATTTTTATGTTTTGTGCGCCTCCTGTGTTTTGGCAAGAACATTTATTTTGTTAAAAAATATTACAGAAAGCAAAAGGCTCCTTGAGTAATGAGGGGCCTTTTTTCATAACCTGCTAATTTTTTGTCCTTCTGATGTATCTTTGACTTCAAACCCAAGAGCATTTATTTTTTTACGTAATTCATCTGATTTTGCAAAATCTTTTTGCTCACGCGCAATTTTTCTTTCTTTTTCTAGAGCAATAACTTCCTCTGATATTTTTAGAGGTTTAATTTTATTTAATCTTAGTCCCAATACTTTATCAAAATCAAGAAGTGTGGCTTTTTTGTCGGTGCCTGACAGAGATTTATCTTTGAGTAGTTCCCAAACAAGGGCTAGCGCCTTAGGTGTGTCTAAATCGTCATCAAGATACTCTTTAAATTTTTCCGTGTAAGTTTTATTTGTTTGCCCAACTTCATCACCAAGATCTTCGTACTCACGATATAATTTTTTAAGTGCGTTTTCTGCGCCATCAAGGGCTTCCCAGCTAAAATTCATTTTAGTATGATAGCTGGCCATCAAAAGCCATAGGCGATAGGCGAGAGGGTTTATACCTTTCTCCTTTATATCGCTAAGCTTAAGAAAATTTTTTTCAGATTTGGCCATTTTTTTGTCGCCCATATCAACAAATTCATTATGTAGCCAAAATTTAACAAAAGGTTTTTTATTAGTAGCACACTCTGATTGAGCTATTTCATTTGTGTGATGAATGGATATGTGATCAATACCACCCGTGTGAACATCAAATTGTTCTCCTAAGAATTTCATACTCATTGCTGAACATTCAATATGCCAACCAGGAAAACCTTGTCCAAAAGGAGACTCAAAACCAATATTATTGTCGAATTTCCAAAGTACAAAATCTTCCAAATTTTTTTTCTCAGAATTTTCAATAATACGTGTTCCTTCTTCACTCCATTTTCTTTTTCCCCCCCAAAGAACCCCGTAGTCTAACATTTTAGAAGTATTAAAATAAATTCCGTTGCTAATTTTATATGCATATCCTTTTTCTTCTAATTTTTTAATTAATTCAATGTCTTCTTTTATATAATCACTAGCAAAATATATTCCATCAGGCATTTCAATGTTCAATATATGCATATCCTCTTTAAATTTTTCAGTATAGAATTCTGCCAACTCTCGCATGTTTTTTAGTGTGAGTGTTTTTCCTTCTCGTAAGAGACCTTTTGTCATTTTGTCTTCACCTGAATCCGCATCGCTTGTTAAGTGCCCAACATCTGTAATATTCATTATGTGATTAATTTTATAGCCGGAATAAGCAAGAGTACGTTTAAGTATATCCGCAAAGACATAAGCACGTAGATTGCCTATATGTGCATAGTTATAAACAGTGGGCCCACAAGTATAAAGCCCGACATTTGGTGGATTTATCGGTTTAAATTCTTCTTTTTTTCTAGACAGGGAATTAAAGAGTTGCATCATAATTAGAGCCAATTTCTTTTTTTAGAGTAGACATATAAAAATATTGCGAGGATACTAACTCCTATAATTACCAAAAAGACTCCAGTTTTACTTTCAATTAAAAAAGAATCTCTTGTTATAATAAAAAAGTTTACAATGATAGCCAAGGGAAGCATTATGAAATTCAGAGCGGTAAGTTTTTTCATTATTTGACTAGTTTTCACTGACAAGAGAGCATCATTTGTATCTTTTAGGTCTTCTAGAATTCCACGATAGTTATCTAAAATATTTTGTGTTTTGTTAAATTCTCCTATTATGGCAGATAGGTGATAAGCAAAATCTTCACCAAAAAATTTTCTTGCGGCACGATCAAAAGAATTCAAAACATGCTCATGCAGATGTGTTATTTGTCGCATTTCTATAAGCTGTCTGCTGATATGTGATAAAACTTGCACTATTTCATTCTCATGTCCATCAAAAATATTTTTTTCTACATCTTTTAGTGATGAGCCAACTTCTACCATTTGGTCAGCAGTATTGTGATAAAGCTCGCGTATGAGATAAAAGAAAAGAAAGCCAGCATGATTGCCAAAATCTTTTTTCCCAAGTATTGAATTTACCTCAAAGGCTTTACTAAATTGATGTAATGGATCAATTATTTCATAGTGTACAGTGATAAGAAATTTTTTACCTATAATAAAATCAATTTCTTGTTCTTTGCTTTGCCCCTTGCCCAGATGAAATTTGGGAAAATGAAGTACCATAAATATAGAAGTATCATATCTATCAACTTTTACTCTTTGTGAAGGGGAAAGTATTTCTTCCATCACAAGTGGATTTAAGTCGTATTCGGTCATTAGTTCTATGGCCTCTTCTTTTGTCGGAGCCAAAACATCAACCCATGTTAAACCCTTATTTTTGTATTTAGTTATCATCCCGTTAGAGGTTATTGTGTTAAAAAATAACACAAACCTATTAAATTTATATTAAATTAATATTCTTACTGCCCGTTTGTGTACTACGCAAAGCTTCGCTTTGCTACCTCTAACGGGATCATCCCTAATATTATAACCCAACTTGCTTTTTTTACCAACTTCGTGTAGTATTATTTTTACTATGCAAAAGAAAGAGGAGACAAAAAAAGGAACAACTACAAAAAAGACACCCGTTGTAAGGGCAGTAATAAAGAAAACACTAGTCGTAAAAGGTACTGATTTTGCTGTTATTATGACAGGTGGAAAACAATACCAAGTATTTGCGGGAGAGTATCTAAAAGTTGAAAAAATCAGTGATAACCTCAAAGCTGGAGACAAGATTTTTTTTGATAAAGTTCTACTTACAGACGATGGATCAAAAACAGTAGTAGGAAGTCCTACAATATCTGGCGCCAAGGTTTCTGCTGAAGTTATGGAGGTAGGAAGAGCAGACAAGGTTACAGTTATAAAATACAAACAAAAATCTCGTTATTTCAAGAAGCGTGGCCATAGACAGCCATATACGAAAGTAATGATTCTCGAAGTAAAATAAATAAAAAAACCGCTCCAATTCAGGGAGCGGTTTTTTATTGATTAAAATTAACTCATATGGTAATGTATTGTTGTTCGGTTATTTAAAATATATTAAAATAAAGACAATGAAAGAAATTATAGTTAAGTTGCCAAACTTTGTGAAAGAGAACCTGGATGTTCTTCTTAAAGATAATGCAAAATCTGACATTATTATTGTTTGTGTACATGGTTTCGGATCCAATAAAAGAGAAAATTTTGATCTTCTAGAGGACATAGCGTGCGCACTTGCAAAAGATTATGAAGTACTTCAGTTTAGTTTTTCTGGATATGGAGAAAGCGAGGGCAAACAAGAAGATGTTTGCTTATCTAAGATGAGAGATGACCTGCTCGCTGTTTTGAATTATGCGAAAATTTTACGCAAAAGAATTTTTTTAATAGCTCACTCAATGGGAACTTTTGTAACAACAATGTTAATGCCAGATAGAATCGAAAAAGTTGTTTTTACAAGTCCACCAAATGCAAACACGGAAATAGGCATAACGAATCTCCAAAAGCGAATAATTTCTGCTAAAGGTGGATTGTTTGACGAAAATGGCGTTAGTATTTATCCGCGCACAAGTGGGGAAGTTCAAAAACTTGGTGGAAAATATTGGGAAGAGCTTCGAAGCTTTGACCCGATTCAGCGTTTCAGTGATTTTGCAGAAAAGACAAAGCTTGTGATTTTTCGTCCAGACCACGATGAGGTTATCCAAAATGGAGGAGGGAATGATTATGTTTTCGCGAAACTAAATCCAATACAGCTTTTACGCGGAGATCACAATTTTACAAACAAGGAAGAAAGAGCTGTGCTCATAGGGCATATTAAAAGTTTTTTCAGGTCTTAAAATAAAAAAACCGCCGAGCTTTTCTTGAAAGGCTCAGCGGTTTTTGTTTTTTAAGCAGGGCGTCTTATCCAGTGCGTATTTTTACTGATGTCTTCAATGATTTTTTCAAAATCACCTTGGTGATAACATCTTTTGTTTGGAGTCGCTTTAACAGTTTCGCAAGGTAAGTTGTTTGGATTTAAGTGGTCTCCATCATGATAAGCGTCGAGGTCGTGCTCTGTTTCTGTGACGATAAATGAACGATTCCCAAACCACCAAGGGTTCCCCTTGGTGGTTTTTTTCATTGCCGGTTTTTAAGTGCACTTTTGATAGTGTCTGCGTCGGCGTATTCTAGCTCTGTGCCGGTAGATATGCCACGGCCGAGAGAGGAAATTTTAAAACCATATCTTATAGACATGGGACCAATTATTTCGCGTAAGAAAAAGTCCGTATGTTCTCCTTCGGGTGAGAGTGAAAAAGCAAAAATGACCTCCTCTAATTTACCACCTTTTTCTTTTGCGCGCGATTCTATCGTTTTTATTAATTTATCTGTTCGTAAAAATGATTTATTAGTTGTTTCGTTGCCAGCGAGTCCTCCTAGCACAAAATAACTTTTAGAAAATCCTGATTGTTTTATTGCGTCAAGATCAACATCTTTTTCAACCACGAGTAAAGTCTTTTTGTCTGTTGTTGGGTCAGCACAATAGTTACAATTTTTTTTAACCGATTGATCTGATGAGAAAAAAATAAAACATGATTCACACTGGTGAATATTTTCTCTAATTTTTAAAATCATTTCAGATAATTCTTGTGCAAAAGCCGGATTTGTACGTAGAAGAAAATAAACAAAACGGCTAGCCTGTTTTTCGCCTATACCAGGAAATTTTCTAAAATATTCTGTTAGTTTTTGTATATAATCCATTAGCGTAATTTTAAATTATTAATTTATAATTTTCATTGAATTTTTTATGTTTCAATGTTTGATTGATGAATTGATCGTAAATTGTAAATTAAAAATTGTTTGTATCTGGTTCATCTACCTCATTGAGCACTTCATTTATATTACTTTTTTCAAGTGATACAAAAGTAGTTTTTTTCTCATCAAAATATAGTTCCACTTTACCTGTTGGGCCATTTCTGTGTTTTTCTATTAAAATTTCAGCTATATTTGTTTTCTCCTCCTCCTCTTTATACTTATCTTCTCTATGTATAAACATAACCACATCAGCATCTTGTTCAATAGACCCAGAGTCGCGCAAATCAGACAATCTTGGTCTTCCTCCACGGGCCTCTATTGCACGAGATAATTGAGAAAGTGCCAATACCGGTACATCAAATTCTTTTGCAAGCCCCTTGAGTGATCTAGAGATTTCTGTTACTTGATTGACCATAGAATCATAATTTTTTGATGTCCCCATAAGTTGCAGGTAGTCAACAATAATAAGACCAAGCCCCATTTCAGATTTTATTTTACGCGCAACAGATCGCATATTAATAATATTATTTGCAGATTGTGGATCTATAAAAAGTGGCGCTTTAGAAAACCTATCAAGTGCATCACGAAGTCGTGTAAATTCATCTTCGGTTGATAATTTTCCCGTACGAAGATTCCAAGCATTGACTTTCGCTTCAGCAGCCATCATTCTATCTACTAATTGTTGAGGACTCATTTCAAGAGAGAATAGAAGTGTTGGAATATTTTGCGTGAGTGATGTATGTCTGGCTATATCTATGGCGAGTGTTGTTTTACCAATAGAGGGCCTAGCTGCAAGAATTATGAGATCAGATTTTTGAAGACCAGAGAGAACATTATCAAGATCTCGAAATCCAGTAGTAATACCTCTCAGCCCTCCTTTATGTTCGTGAAGTTTCTCAATACGATCCCAAGTTTCCTCAAGCATATCTTTTATGTGGATAACACTTTTGTTTTTAGGTCCGAAAGATATGTCATAAATTTTTTTTTCAGCTAAATCAAGAAGCTCCCCTATATTTTCATGATTTTCTGCAAAACCAATTTCTGAAATATGCTCTGCCGCTTCTATTAACCTACGCAAAACATGTTTTTTACTTACGATATCGGCATAGTGTTTTATATTTGTAGATGCTGGAACAAAATTTACTATTTCAGTTAAATAAGAACTCCCACCAACTGAATCTAACTGTTTTTTCTCTTTTAATTTATTTGAAACAGTGAGTAGATCTATAGGTTCATTTTTAGCAGAAAGCTCTAAAATGTTTTCAAAAATTATTTTATGTTTGTCAGCGTAAAACGAATTTGGTGTGATGATATCTACTATTTCAAAAAGTGCATCTGGTCGAAGCATTATAGAACCAAGAACAGCTTTCTCGGCGTCTAAATTTTGAGGAGGAATTCGTAGGTTTGGCATAAACCGATTCTAACAGCGAACCACTATGTATGCAATACAAAAAAATATTAAAAATGTTCATATGAGGTGGAAAAATATGTTATGATTGATAAATGCCTGTCCCGTTAGAAATTCACATATAAAAAAACGGGTAATAAAATATAGAAAAAGTAGGCATATCTAGAGAAAAGTAAGATTAATTGTTTTAATTTCTAACGGGATGAGTAAAATATCAAAAAAGCTAAAAATTGAAGAAAAAACAGTATTGACAGGTGACCGTCCAACAGGTCGGCTTCATCTTGGGCACTATGTCGGTTCAATCAAGAACCGCCTTATTCTTCAAGACAAATACAAAGATTTTTTTTATATGATTGCAGACGTCCAAGCTCTCACTGATAATGCTGAAAATCCAGACAAAGTTCGCAATAATGTTTTTGAAGTTATGCTCGACAATTTGGCTTGTGGACTCGATCCATCCAAGGTTACTTGTTTTATACAATCAGAAATTCCCGAAATAGCTGAGCTCACTATTTATTTTCTCAACCTTGTAACATTGGCTCGCCTCAAACGTAATCCTACAGTCAAAGGTGAGATGCAACAAAAAGGCTATGGCGAAGATGTTCCAGCTGGATTTTTGTGTTATCCAATCTCTCAAGCAGCCGACATACTTTTTTGCAAGGCCAATCTTATCCCAGTTGGAGATGATCAGTTGCCCCAGATCGAACAGGCAAACGAAATAGTTCATAAATTTAATTCTATTTACGGAGAAATTTTTCCTAAAGTAGAAGCTCTCGTTGGTGACACAACCAGGCTTCCAGGAGTAGATGGAGTAGCTAAGATGAGCAAGTCTTTAGGTAATGCTATTTATCTTTCTGATTCACATGAAGAAGTTGAGCGTAAAGTAATGCAGATGTACACAGACCCAAATCATATAAGAGTAGAAGACCCTGGGCAAGTTGAAGGTAATGTTGTTTTCACATATCTTGATGCTTTTGATCCTGATAAGGGAAGAGTTGCAAGACTAAAAGAAGAATATAAAAAAGGTGGACTTGGCGATGTTGTTATTAAAAAAAGATTGATCGAAGTTCTCGATATTATTTTAAGTCCTATTCGTGAGAGGCGAGAATATTTAGCTAAAGATCCTAAAAAAATAATGGATATTCTAGAAGAGGGAACAAAGAAGGCTCGCAAGACAGCTCGTGACACAATGAGGGAAGTTAAGCGAACAATGAAAATCGACTATTTTTAAAGTTAATATTTTCATTGACATATTATGAAAAATATGTTATCATACAAATGTATATTAATTCTCTTTAACAAATAAAGCAATGAAAATGAACTCAAATACCTTGATTAGAATGACCAGAAGGGTTTTTGCTTTTCTGAAACCATTTCATGGAAAGTTTAAAATACTTTTTCTCATCATCGCTCTTGGACAAGCATTGTCTCTGTCCGCCCCATATCTTTTTGGTAAACTTTTGGATAATGTAATTAAACAAAATCAACAAGAATCAATAATACTTCTTGTTATTACTTTTGTTGTTGCAATGGCTACAGCTGTCGTAAATAATTTTCGGGAACGATATCAAATTAAAAATGTTGATGATTCTATAGATAATTATATTGAAGAAGAGTCTTTCAAGAACCTCTCTAAATTATCTGTAGGTCAACACATGCATGGGCACTCATATTTAAAATTGAGCGCTATTTCTAAAGGCAAGAATTCTATAAAACAGATTTCTTTCAATTTGATTTTTCAATTCATCCCGAATATCATTGAAGCAATATTGATTACTGTTATACTTCTCGTATTATCTCCAATGCTTGGTGTTATAGCTCTAGTATTTGCAGTAGCACAGGTAATATTACTTTCAAGGTTGAATATCAATTCATATCCATGGCTTATTGATCAAAAGAAGTTTGGCCAAGAGGTTGGTAAAACAAGATCAGAATTTTATAGAAACTTTGAACTTGTTTTGGGCGACGGTCAAGAAAAAAAAGCTTTTACCATTATCAAGGAAGATGATAATTCCTATATGCAAAAGTCAGTAGATTTTTGGCTAAAATATATCAAAAAAGCTTTTGGAGCTTGGAGATTAGGAACGATTGGTTCTTATATTATTTATGGCATCGCGCTTTTCCTTATTCTCAATGGACATTTAACAGCCGGATTCTTTGTTTCTTTGTTTATGTGGCTAGGACGGCTCAACGGAGCCGTTGGACAACTTGTCTATATGCAACGCAAAATGATGCAAGATGTTGCAGATGCCGAGATTCTTTTTTTAGCACTTGATACGAAGCCCGAGATTGATATAAATGAATTTGGTTTTGTTACAAATAAGATAAAAGGCGACATTGAATTTAGTGGTATCAGTTATTCTTATGCGAAACAAAAAAGCGACGAGAACGGTGACGATGAAGACAAAAAATTAACTGAGGGCGATGAAACAATAAAAAATTTTTCATTTCGCATAGATAGTGGGATGAAAGTTGGTATTGTTGGTCACTCAGGTTCTGGGAAGACAACGCTTGTGAATTTGCTGAGGCGTTATTTTGACCCGATTGGTGGTGTCATCACTATTGATGATATTCCGCTCAAGGATTATAATCTAACGAAACTTCGAAGTCATATAGGTAATGTATCGCAAGATATTCTCGTTTTTGACAAGAGCCTTCGAGAAAATGTTTTGTTTGGAGTTTCGGGTGATGGAACGCTCAGTGATGAAGAAATAATGAATATTTTGAGAATGGCACAACTTGATTCTCTAATTGAACGTTTGCCTGCGGGTCTTAGTACCTACATAGGCGAGCGGGGAATTAAACTTTCGGGTGGTGAACGTCAGCGTTTGGCTATCGCGCGTGCTATTGCAAAAAATCCAGACATCTTTATCTTTGACGAAGCGACATCGGCACTTGATTCCTTGAATGAGCAATTGATACACAAGGCTATCAAAACCGTGTCTGCCGGCAAAACAACGATCATTATTGCTCACAGGCTGTCTACGGTAATTGATGCGGATATGATTCTGGTAATGCGAGATGGAGAGATTGTAGCAAGTGGTACACATGAAGAACTTTTGAAAAATTCTTCCGAATATCAATCCATGATCAAACATCAACAGCTAACACCTGAAATTTCATTGCAAGAATAAACAAAACCCCACACATAAATGTTATGCGTGGGGTTTATTTTTTACATTTTTTATAGTAATATTTGGATATACATGTCCCGTTAGAGATAGGTCCGCCGATAGTCGGACCGTAGTATATAAACGGGTGGTGAGAATATCAATTTAATCTTAATTTAAAAGGTCAACGTTGTTTCTTTAACGCAATGATCTCTAACGGGATGAACTTAAATAGAACTTATATAAGAGACTTAAACAATAATATCGGTGCGGAAGTAACTCTATGTGGTTGGGTGGATATTAGGCGTGACCAAGGCAAGATGGTTTTCTTTGATTTGCGTGATATGTCTGGTAAGACCCAATGTGTTGTTTTACCCGGTAGCGAAGGAATAGTTTTAGCAAAAGAAATTCGTTCTGAGTGGGTAATAAAAATTTCCGGCAAGGTTAATAAGCGTCCAGAAAAAAATATAAATAAAGATGCTCAAAATGGCGATATAGAAGTTGAGGTTTTAAGTATAGAAGTTTTGAATAAAGCAGAAACACCAGCTTTTGCTGTAAACGAAGACACAAAGGGTGTTAATGAAGAGACTCGTCTTAAATACAGATATCTTGATCTGCGAACAGATAGAATGCAGAAAAATATCAGACATCGCCACAAAGTAGTTAAGTTTATTCGCGACTTTTTGGATAAAGAAAATTTTATAGAAATAGAGACACCAATACTTTCTAATTCCACTGCCGAAGGAGCTCGTGATTTTATAGTGCCATCGCGACTTGATAAGGGTAAATTTTATGCATTACCTCAGGCACCACAACAGTTCAAGCAACTTCTGATGGCTTCTGGTGTAGAGAAATATTTTCAGATGGCCAAGTGTATGCGTGATGAAGACTTGCGTGGAGATAGACAGCCAGAATTTACTCAGCTTGACCTAGAAATGAGTTTTGTAGAGAGGGAAGACGTAATGCAACTCAATGAGAAATTAATGATAGAAATAGTGCGTAATCTTTATCCAGAAAAAGAAATACAAGAAATGTCTTTCCCAAGAATTTCATATAAAGAAGCGATGGATAAATATGGTAGTGATAGACCAGATCTACGCAAAGACAAAAACAATCCAAATCTGTTGGCTTTTTGTTGGGTGATTGATTTTCCATTTTTTGAACGGACAGACAAGTCAGATAATCCTACAGCTGAGGGTGAGTGGACTTTTACACACAATCCATTTTCTGCTGCCAAACCAGAATTTCATGATGATTTACTCGCCAAGAGAAATATTGAAAATATAATAACTGCTCAGTACGATATTATTCTCAATGGCTTTGAGATAGGTGGTGGGTCTATTAGAAATCACGAACCTGAAGCCCTTCTGGCTGTATATGAAATAATGGGTGTCTCACGAGAAAATGTTGAGAAAAATCTATTTTATATGCTTGAGGCCTTTAGATCCGGTACGCCTCCGCACGGTGGTATTGCTTGGGGTTTTGACAGACTTATGATGGTGCTGGAAAATGAAGAAAACATAAGAGAGGTAATGGCTTTTCCTAAAAACGGCGAAGGTAAAGATTTGATGATGAATGCGCCGTCAGAAGTATCAGAACGACAGCTTAAAGAACTAGGAATACAAATAAAAAAGTAACATGTACAAGTACAACAAATCACCATTTGGCGAAAGCATGAAAGTAAATCCATCAAACAAAGGTGGGTACTTGAGTGAGTTTGAAAATAATATTCAGAAAATTATTGAAATAAGTAAATCTAATAATTCTCCTGATATAGAAAAACTTCAAACAGATTTTTTGAAATCTTTTCCGGGTCAAGCAGAGGAAGTAACTTCAACTTTTGGGCTTATTGGATTTATAAAAGATAGGTTATCTCTAGACCCCGCCCATAGAGAGAAAAAAGATCTTTCTAAAGAAGAAACAAGTCAGATTTTTGAAAATATGACATCGTATCAGTATCTTATAAACCATATGGTCCACAAGAATTATGATAATCCTGAATTTTTAAAATCTTTTTGGAGAACATGTCAAAAAGTATGTGAGGGGATTGATTCTAAAAGCACTTTTACGGGGTTAAAAAGATCTATTTTAAGCCAAATTGCAATATTTAAATCGTTAGAAAAATTGGGGTTACATCCAAGTCTCGCTACGCCAAAAGAAGATGCTTTTAGCGCTATTGATTTTAAAATAGAAGGAAGTGGTCAAGTTTTTCAGACTAAAGGTACAAATAGAACAGAAGAAGCTTTTTTAGTAAAAACTGATGAAATAGATTTTCCCGGAGCAGAAATTGATCATCCAACCGAACAATCCAAAATATTTTTGCGTGATAAGATGGCTCATGAATTTTCTAAATTTAAAACAAAAGTTTCTAAATATGAAAAATCAATAAATAAAAAAGTAGAGGCATATTTTTTGATTGTTCCTGATTCCAAATTCAACCAAAATACTGGTGAGCCAGATGTGTCACTTCTAGAATTTTTTAAACAAAAATTTGAACAAATGCAATCAATAAAAATAGCTGCATAAAAAAATCCCCGAACCAAAATTTTGGTTCGGGGATTAATCTTCTATTGCTGGGCTATCTCCACCACCTTCACGCTCTTCAAAGTCGCGGTTGAGATCAACAGGGTTTTCTTTTTCATATTTAATTGCCACATCGGCAACTCTACCTCTTTTTAACAACTCTGCTTCTATTATATTCAGCATATCCATTTCTCCTTGACCAATTGATTTTTGTTCAGAAATTCGCCTAAATTCCTGCCAAAGTTCCCCAAAAGAGGAATCCTCAATGTTATGTATTTGCATTTTTTTATTAATTTTAAAAGATCTTTTACGGAGTTATATTACAACATTAATATAATTAATGCAAGATCTAATTCCAGCTCGTTTACATTTACTTTCAAAAAAGTTTTTTGCTATAATAAAAATTATGAAAAAATATATTCAATGGGTTATTATAATTTTAGTTATTATTGGGGGAATTTATTTATTATCAAATAAAGATAAATCACCAATACAAACAGGGGGCGTTAATTCTTTAACACAGAATATTAAAAGTGTTACAGATCTTAGTGGTCAGCAAACAATTATTAATTCAAATAACAAAGAAAAAACAATGACAACAGCCACATTAAAAACAAATAAGGGGGACATAACAATAGAATTTTTGGATAACATTGCTCCAAAAACAGTTGCGAATTTTATTAAGCTTGCAAAAGATGGATTTTATGATGGAGTCAAATTTCATAGAGTGATAAATGATTTTATGATTCAAGGAGGAGATCCATTAACCAAAGATGATTCTAAGAAAGATCTTTGGGGCACAGGTGACCCAGGATACAAGTTTGATGATGAAATAACCGCAGATAGTAAAAATAATATAGGCTTTG
>Ga0209541_10002247_pt1 | contig 36867 bp, 33 predicted proteins | sample RifCSPlowO2_01_FD_184027 | JGI IMG/M metagenome (GOLD analysis project Ga0209541, IMG submission 184027) | Groundwater microbial communities from Rifle, Colorado - Rifle CSP2_plank lowO2_0.1 (SPAdes) (version 2) | ecosystem: Environmental > Aquatic > Deep subsurface > Groundwater | place...
CAAGCCGGCCAGCATAGCTTCAAGCAGAATATACGGCAAACCTTCTTTTACGGAAGACATTACGAAAATATCAAAAGCTTTTAAATACTGGGCATCATTGCCAGTCGGCTCTATAAAAAATAATCGATTTTTTAATTTTAACTTTTCATTCCTCCTTTTTAACTTATTCATTTCTGGTCCGGCGCCGATGATGAAAAAATAAGCATTGGGTATAAGGGCGGCGGCTTTGATAAGAGTTTCATAATTTTTTTCTTTGACTAACCGGCCGATAGAACCAATCCAGGGATAATTAGCTTGTGGCTTGCTGCTTGTGGTTTTTAGCTTTTTTATCATTTTATTTCTGGCGGTTTCTCTGTCTAAAAATTTCGTATTTGGGTCAATGCCATTATGAATCATTACTAATTTTTCTTTTGCCGCGATTTTATATTGCAAAGCAAGCCAGTAATCATATTCTGATACGCAAATGATTTTATCTTGAAAAGCTGCGGCAAATTTATGGAGCAAAATATAAAACCAGCGGACTGGCGTTGATAAAGCATTGGTGGGATTAAAAACCCAGCCGTGGGCGGTGAAAATAACTTTTGGACTTATAACCAACGGCTTAAGGCTAACGACTTTATAAATTTTTGTAGCGAGTGAGCCAAGAACGCCGGCTTTGGAGCTATTGAGGTGGACGATATTGGGTTGTTCTTTTTGGAACACTTTTACTAATTCCCGGATAGCCAGCCAATCATTAAGAAAGAGCAGCCAAGGCCAAGTTTTATTGGATAGCCATTTAATGTCTTTCCCGCCATAAAGAATCTTGGCCTCAAAAAAATTTTTATCTAAATGGGCGATAAGGTCATGAGTATATTTTTGAGCCCCTCCTACGTCTTGTTTAGTTATAAGATAGAGAACCTTGGTCTTCATTTTAGATTATATTATTATAACCCTTATGTTACCTAAAATTCCTCAAATAGCGGTTTTCAGTTTTGCTTATCATCCGTTTGAAGGCGGCGCAGAATTAGCGGTTCGGCAAGTGGTCAGTCGCCTGCCGGATTTTAATTTTACTGTTTTTACCCATAAATTTGGCCGGAATTGGCTGCCGCGGGAAAAACAAGGCAACGCGGAGATTATTCGATTGGGGAAAGGCAGCCGTCAGGGCCGCAAATATGGCCAAATTTGGCAAAAAATCCTTTATGTTTTCCGGGCTTGGCAGGAAGCGGAAAGGCTGCAAAAGCAAAGGCGTTTCGACGTGATTTGGGCAGTGATGGCTTCTTATGGTGGAATAGCGGCACTTTTTTTTAAATTGAGCCATCCGCGCCTGCCGCTCTTTTTGACCATTCAAGAGGGAGATTCAGAACGACATTTAAGGTTCGGAAAATTCGGATTGGTCGGTCTTTTTAGCGGAAAGATTATTAAAAATGCCGACTATATTCAAGTGATTAGTGTTTATTTGAAAGATTTTATTAAAAAGCGCGGCGCCCGGGCGCCGATAGAAGTGATTCCTAACGGCGTAGATTTGAAACTTTTCAGCACCGCGTATACCGAACGGGAATTAAAGGCGATTAGAGGAAATCTTGGCCTTAGCGATGAATATGTGGTAATCACCACTTCGCGTTTGGTGCCAAAAAATGCCGTTGATGTTTTAATTAAAGCTTTGGCGTTTCTCAAAGCGCATAATTTTAACATTGAAAGCCTGATTATCGGCGACGGCCCGGAAAGAAAAAAGCTGCAAGCCCTCAGCCGAAAATTAAAAGTTTCTAAAGAGATATTATTTTTGGGGCAGATTCCGCATAACGATTTGCCGCTGTATCTTAAAGTTGCCGATGTTTTTGTGAGAGCCTCTCGTTCGGAAGGATTGGGCAGTTCCTTTTTGGAAGCGATGGCTGCTGGTGTGCCGGTGATTGGTACGCCAGTCGGCGGCATTCCGGATTTTTTAAAAGATAACCAAACGGGATTTTATGCCAAGGCGGATGATCCGGAAGATCTTGCCCAAAAAATCAAGCTGGTTTTAAGAAATCCGGCGCTAAAAGAAAAAGTCGTCAATAATGCCCGGGAACTGACTAAGGAAGTTTATTCCTGGGACCGGATTGCGAAATTATTTAAAAATATTTTTGATAAATTAATTAATACTTAATTATGAGGATTTTAATAGCGACCGGCATCTTTCCGCCGGATATCGGCGGCCCGGCGCTTTATAGCCAAAAATTAGCAGAAGAATTTTCTCGGAAAGGAATTGCCGTTAAGGTAGTTACTTACGGAAAAGCCTGCCCGCCGGCAGGCCTGGCCGGAGTTTCCAGATGGTGGCCAATTGGATTGCGCCAGCTCATCTATTTTTTAAAAGTTTTAGCGCGGGCAAAAAATTCGGATGCGATATTGGCGTTTGATTCTTTGGGGGCCGGTCTGCCGGCTGTACTGGCCGGAAAAATTTTAAGAAAAAAGGTTGTAATTAGGTTAGGAGGGGATTTTTTATGGGAAAAATTTGTGGAATCCGGAAGTGGAAAAGTCACGATAGCCGAATTTTATCAGAAGCAAAGCCATCAAAATTTTTTGTTAACGCGTTTTCTTATAGTTTTTACTTTACGGCAGGCGTCTCTTGTTGCTTTCACCACTGAATTTCAAAAAAATCTATTTGTATCTCATTACGGATTAAATCCGAATAAAATTTCCGTAATTAGCAATGTTTTTGAAAAAGGCGGCGGAAAGCCGCCGGTTTACGGCAATAATCCCAAAATTATTTTATGGGCGGGGCGATTTCTAAAATTAAAAAACCTTGATTTTTTATTAAAGGTTTTTAAACGGTTGCTTGCTTACGACCAGAATTTGATTTTGGAATTAGTCGGCGAGGGGCCGGAGCTTCGCAACTTACAACTAATAACTAACAACTTAAAACTTAGAGATAATGTGAAATTTATCGGTAATTTGAGCGAGGCCGCGTTAAAAGAAAGGATTAACAATTCTTATTTTTGCATTTTGCCGTCTTTGTCAGAAGTAAGTCCTAATTTTGCCCTGCATTGTTTAGGCTTAAATAAGCCGATTATTCTTACTGAAGAAACTGGCCTCAAAGAGCAATTTCCTGGTTTAATGTATGCTGGCCCCCAAAAAGAAGATAGTTTTTTTACGGCTGCGCTTAGGCTGTTAGATAAAAATGTTTACGATAATTATCAGAAATTTATTTCGGATATTCGATATTCCAAAACTTGGCAAGATTTAGCAGAAGAGTATTTAAATTTATTGAAATAATGCGAGTTTTAGTAATCGGCTCCGAAAGAAATCTATTTATAGATGGTTCGGAGGCGCAAAAAAGAATCAAAGAATACGGCAAGCTTTTTGATGAGTTGCGTATTATTGTTTTTAGCAGTTCCGTGCTTGGGCACTCAAATCTTCAATTAGAGAACAAGGTTTTTATTTATCCGACAAATCATCGGATTACACTTTTTTATCTTTGGAATATTTATAAAATAACGAGATCATGGCGCGGCTGGAAGCCGGATATCATTACTTGTCAGGATCCCTTTGAATCCGGTTTAGTCGGATGGCTTTTAAAAATGCGTTATGGACTGCCATTACAATTGCAAATTCACGCCGATATTTTCAGTCCTTATTTTTGGCAGGAATCTTTTAAGAATAAGATTAGAGTCTTGCTGGCTAAATTTTTATTACCAAAAGCAGATGGAATTCGGGTAGTGTCCGAAAGAATTAAAAATTCTTTATTAACCCTATACCCTAAACCCTATACCCTAAACCCTATTATAGTTTTACCAATTTTCGTTGATGTCAAAAAAATCCAATCAGCTAAACCAAAAATAAATTTGCATGAGAAATACTCGGATTATGATTTCATTATTTTAATAGCTTCTCGTTTAACCAAAGAAAAAAATGTTGGTATGGCAATTGGAGCAATGACGGAAGTAGTTAAAAAATATCCGAAAACTTTGCTTTTAATAGTCGGTGATGGTCCGGAAGAAAAAAAGCTTAAAGCTAATGTTAAATTTGAGCCTTGGGCAAATGATTTGATTTCTTATTATAAGACCGCTGATTTGTTTTTATTGACTTCAAATTATGAGGGTTATGGCCGCACGGTAGTAGAGGCAATGGCCGCCGGATTGCCGGTGATAATGACTGATGTTGGGCTGGCAGGAGAGCTTTTAATTGATGATTTGGACGGTCGGGTAGTGCCGGTAGGAGATATAAAGGCTCTTACCCAAGCAATTTTAGAATTAATGGAAAATACTAAGAAAAGAGAAGATTTTAAACTAAATAGCTTAAAATTATTGGAAAAATGGTCTACTAAGCAAGAATATTTAGAAAAATACAGGGACTTCCTAATGATGTTAAAATAAATTCATATGTTTGGTCCAAAATGGCTTCTTATTTATATATTAGCTTTTGCTTTTTTGATTAGGGTAATGGGTATCGGTTATGGATTGCCTTTGTGGCTGATTGATGATGAGCCGCCATTTGCTTTGGCGGCGCTGAAAATGATTCAGCTAAAGACATTATTGCCTGCTTTGCATCTGGAAGAATTCAAAACCGTCTTGTATTATCCACCATATCTTTCTTATTTATATCTTTTGCCATTTTCCATTTTGCTTGGCATAAAATACTTGTTTTTTAGCGGCGGACAGGAACAATTTATTTATTATCTTACCAGCGATTTGTCGCAATTTTTTCTTATTGCCCGTTTTTTAAATGTAGTTTTGGGAGTTTTATCTGCTGGTTTGCTCTATAGGGTCGCTAAAAATATTTTCAAAAGCGAGTTAGCCGGTTTAGCGGCGGCTTTTTTCATTAGCACCAGCTTATTTCATATTCTTATGTCAGCTAACGCTAGGCATTGGCTGCCAATATCTTTTTTTACGGTTTTAGTGTTGTGGCTTTTAAATTTAGATTGGGATTTTCGGAAAAGGTATTTGTTGGCAATTTTAGCTGTTGGTATTGGAATGGGGGTCAGCCCGATAAATGGTCTTTTGCTGGTTTTAATCGGCTATTGGTACTTTTTTTATGAACAAAGAAGTTTATCGGGCTTAGTTAAAGAAAAATATTTTTACGGCAGTTTAGTTATTTTTGCCCTGCTCGCGATTTTGCCGAGAATTTTATATCCGCAAAGTTTCGGCTTTCAGGCGGATTTAACTTCCGGCCAAGCCAAATCCCTTTGGGGCATCCTGCAAGGCCCGTTTCTTTTTTTAAAGTCGGCGGCTTTATCAGAACCGGTTTTGATGCTCTTCGCGGTTTTTGGGCTGGCGACCGCCGCTTTTTATCGCCGCCGCCTTTTTTGGCCGTTGTTTCTTTTTATCTATACTTACAGTGCGGTTTTTTATTGGTTTTTCCGTTATGAACATCGGTTTGCTTTGCCGATTTTTCCGCTCTTGGCATTGTTAGCAGGAGTCGGATTCGTTAATCTTTACGAAAGAATTTCTGTTGGGGTTTTTAAGAAAGCTATCATTTTGATATTATTGGTGCCATTAGTTTTATCGCTAAGATTGAGTTATCTTTTATATAAAAATGATTCCCGAACTCTTTTGCGAAATTGGGCAGAGCAAAATCTTCCTGCCGGTTCAAAAATATTGGTTTTTGCCAGATTAACCAGACTTTCTTCAATCAAAGAAGCGATAAAAGAGCAGGAATTCTTGGATTCCAAATCGTTAAGAAAAGTTGACGTGGCGGAAATGAATTTCAGCCTTCCCGATAAAAAATATTTTCACGCTTTGAATTTATATGATGTAAATAATCAAGAATTTTATGGTAATTTAGAAAAATATGCCCGCGACAATCGTTACCAATATCTTTTTATCGGCGGAAGCGATGCCCGGGACTTGAAGCGTTTGAATAGTTTTCAAAAATTAGCCGGGCAGAGAACATCGCTCAAATCTTTCGGAGAATTTCAAGAAACTTATTCGCCCTCTATCGGCCAATTAACCGGAAACCCGATTGGATTGTTTAAATTAAAAGAATTCGGCCCGCCGGTGGCAATTTATAAACTTTATTAATTATGAAAATTGTTGTTATTATCCCGACTTATAACGAAAAGGATACGATTGTTCGATTAATTGACGCGGTAGAGAGTGAATTTGAGAAAATACCCAATCATAATATGGGTATCTTGGTAGTTGACGGCAATTCGCCGGATGGGACGGCTGAAGCAGTGAATCAAAAGAAAGAAACTTATAAGAATATTAATTTAATAGTAGAAAAAGAAAAACGCGGTTTGGGAACGGCCTATATAACCGGAATGAATTACGCGATTCATCAGTTAAAGGCCGATGCGTTTATTGAGTTTGACGGAGATTTTCAGCATGACCCCAAAGACATTAAGCGTTTAACGGCGGAATTGGACAATGGCTACGATTATGTCATTGGTTCCCGTTATGTAGCCGGAGGGAGTATTCCGGAGGAGTGGGCTTGGCATAGGAAGTTTTTAAGCCGTTTTGGCAGCCTTTTTATAAAATGGCTACTTGGTTTGCCTACCAACGATAATACTTCCGGATTTAAATTATCTCGGGTGGCAAGTTTTGCGGAGAAATTGCCTCTTAGTGAAAGGGAAATTTTATCCAAGCGCCATGCTTATAAAATCCACCTTTTATATGAAATGGTACGGTTGGGAGCAAGGGTTAAGGAAGTTCCAATTCGTTTTTTAGAAAGAACAGGCGGCAGCTCTAAAAGCTCTTTAGAGGATATTGTTGAATCTTTAAGAGTGGCAGTGGTGTTGTATTTTAGATGAGCGATACGCCGAAAAAATTGAAAATCGCCTTTTTTAGCGAGGATTTTTCCAGGCAGGCCAAAGGTACGGCAATCGTAATCCAAAAATTAGCCGAGCAATTTATTGCCAATTTTTCTGACCGCGTTGAATTGACTTTAATAAGAAAAGCCGGCCCTTGCGATCATCCAGCGGCTAAAAAAGTTAGAAATATTGAGATTAAGGTCTATCCAACCCCGATTTTTTCCACCTTGATATCTTATCTGATATTTTTTCTTACCAATAAAGAAAATTTTGACGCAATAATTTTTAATAGGAATGTCTATCCCGGATTCTGGTTTTTAAATGCCAAAAAATTTATTTTATTCCTATACGATTCTCCGGTATCCCCTTTTTATAAAGTAAAGATGAGTTTGGACATTAAATTAGTTGACCTTTTTTTGAAATATATCGGGAAATATTTTTTGAATGCCGTGATTGCTGTTTCTAAAAGCGCTAAAAAGGATATTATTTGGCATTACCGGATAAGGCCAGCGAAAATTTTTCCAATTTATGGAGGCGCATCAGACATTTTCCGGCCATTAACTGATACAGAAAAAGAAAAGCAGAAAAGACATCTAAAAGAGAAATATCAGATTACCGCCCCTTATTTATTGGATGTTTCTCGCCTGGATCCTCATAAAAATATTCATACTCTTATTGACGCTTTTTGGATATTAAAAAGTAAGCATAAAATTCTTCGGAAATTGCTTATCGTTGGCGGCCGGCATTTGTCGGCATATACCGAAAGTATTGAATCAAAGATTGCCAGATTGAATTTGGGGCAAGAGGTAATAATCACTCCTTATATTGAGGAAGAAGATTTACCCGCAGTTTATAATTTGGCGGACCTTTTAGTATTCCCATCTTTATTGGAGGGTTTTGGCTTGCCATTGGTGGAAGCAATGAGGTGCGGAGTTCCGATAGTCGCTTCCGATACGCCGGTGATGAAAGAAATTACGGCTGGCGCGGCCGAGTTGGTGAATCCGCGCAACGCTAAGCAATTAGCAAATAAAATTTTTGAAGTTTTAAATGATGCAGATTTAAGAAAAGCCTTGATTCAAAGAGGGTTAGAGCGAGCGCGCATTTTTTCTTGGCAAAATAGCGCTAAAGAATTATTTAAAATATGCAGAGAAAATTAGTTTATATTGCCAATATTCGGTTGCCGACTGAAAAAGCTCATGGCATTCAAATTATGAAAATGTGCGAAGCTTTCGCAGCCGCTGGATGTCAAGTGGAATTATTGGTTCCCAATCGATACAATGACCTTTCTCCTAAAGACCCATTTGAGTTTTATCGCATCCCCAAGATTTTTAAAATTACTAAAATCGCTGGCGTGGATTGGGTTGATTTCCGGCCATTGGGAATCGGGTTCTTGATATCAACCATTAATTTCCTATTTTTTTCCAAAATCTATCTTTTATTTAAACACTATGATATTTTACATGTTCGGGAACAATTAGTTGGATTATTTTTCGGAGATTTTTTATTAGAACTTCATACGATTCCTAATAGATTTATTTTTTTCTATCGATATTTATGGAGTCGGGCAAGAAAAATTTTAGTTCTTACCGAGTTGGCTAAGAAAAAATTAATTGCTTTAGGAGTTAGCGGCGATAAGGTGATGGTTCTTCCGGATGCGGTTGATATAAGCGAATTTAATGTCGCGATTCCCAAAGAGGCGGCTAGAAATAAGCTGAATCTGCCTATTGATAAGAAAATTATTATGTATACCGGCAGCTTTCTTTTTTACGATTGGAAGGGAATAAGTTTATTTCCGGAAGCGGCTAAATTATTGCCGGAAGATTATTTATTGGTGTTGGTGGGCGGCCATCCGTGGGAGATTAGCCAATTTCAATCAACCCAGTTGCCGCGCAACGTATTATTAGTTCCGTATCAAAAATATTTTTTGATACCTCTTTATTTAAAGGCGGCAGATGTTTTAGTTTTGCCGAATAAAAAAGGCGATGCGGCTTCGGAGAGTTATACTTCGCCCCTTAAGCTTTTTGAATATATGGCTTCCTGTCGGCCGATTGTCAGCTCTGACCTTCCTTCTTTGCGGGAAGTTTTATCTGATAAAGAGGCGGTTTTTTTTGAGGCCGGCAACTCCAAGGATTTAGTCAGGGCAATTCAAAAAATTGTTAAAAATCAAGAATTATCTGAGCAATTAACCTCTAATGCTTATAAAAAAGTTCAGGAGTATACTTGGGATAAAAGAGCGGGAAAAATCATAAATTATGCCTCTAGCAGATAAAAAACAAAATTTAATCCTGGTCCTGGTTTTATTGGGAGCCTTTTTAGTTTCTCTATCATATTCATTTTATTTCCGGATTCCGCCGGCAGTGGATGCGAAGGCTTACGATAATATTGCCTGGAATCTGGTTCTTGGCAGCGGCTATCGGGAATCATTGGATACTGCGATTCAGAAAGATAACTCCATTATCCGAATTGGGCCCGGATACGAAATTTTTTTGGCAGTTATTTATTATATTTTTGGCCATAATTATGAAGCGGTTTGGATTGCCCAAGCTTTAATAAGCGCGTTATCCGCATTATTGGTCTTTTTAATTACGAAGGAGGTTTTTGGAGCGCGATGGAATTTTCTTATCGGGATAACTGCCGCGGTTTTAATCGGTTTTTCGCCGGATTTGGTTACGATGCAGGGGATGCTCATGACCGAAACGCTAGGAGTTTTTCTTATTGCTTTAACCGCCTATTTATTTTGCCGATATTACAATGCAGAAGAGAAATCTGGGGCTTCAGCGTTATTGTTGGGACTGGCTATTGGATCGGCTGCTTTGGTTCGCACGCCAGCCGCATTTTTATTTTTCTCGATTGCCGCCTATCTTTTGTCTAAAAATTGGAAGCATTTTTTATTGATGAGTATTACGATTGTCGCGTTATTTCTGCCGTGGATTATAAGAAATTATCAGATTTACGGAGTTTTCATGCCAACTAATGCCGCTGCCGGATTTAATCTGCTTACCGGAAATCATCCGGGAGCAAGCGGTGAACAAGGGGATTTTTCGGTTTTAGACCGCTATCCGCCGGAATTAAGCGGGGTTCAGGTTAATAAAGAAGCAACTCGCGATGCCGTAAAATTTATCTTAAGCAGCCCTTTGGAATTTTTAAAATTGACTATTTATAGAACTTCCATTTATTTCAGTTTTTCGCGGCCAACTGGTTGGTGGTTCCATCTTTCCGGATGGAGCAAGGCCATTACTTTATTTTCCTCAGCAGTTTATTCGGCCTTGCTTTTTATTCTTGGATTTTGGGGGATCCGGCAGATTCAAAATTTAGAAGCCAAAGAAAAAAATTTAGTTAAATTTTTTCTGGCCATGCTGGTGCTGATGCCGCTTGCCGTTGTTGGTATTATTATAGAAACCAGATACCGAATGCTGGTTTACCCGTTTTTCGCGGTTTTTGCCGGTTACGGATTAAGCGAATTTTTAGCGAGGCGGATTAGCTGGAAATCAGTTTTTTATCTTGCGCTAATTTTGATTTTGAATACCGGCTTTGATGTAGCAAGAAATTTAGGCAGAATTATAGAAAGAATAAATAATTTATAAATTAGTGAGTAGCAAGAATTTTTTAGATAATAAAACTATTTTAATCTGCGGCGGATGCGGCTTTATGGGTTCTAATTTTATCCGTTATGTTCTTGATAATTTCCAGAAAACTAAAATTATCAATTTAGACCTCTTAACTTATGCCGGCAATAAAGAAAATCTCAATGGGATTCCTCTTAAAAATTATCGTTTTGTAAAAGGAGATATTAATGATACCGCTTTAGCCGCCAAACTGATGAAATCCGCGGATTTAGCGGTTAATTTTGCGGCGGAAACCCACGTAGACCGGTCCATCCACGGCCGCGCTCCGGATTTTGTCCGAACTAATATTCTGGGCCTGCATTCTCTTTTGGAAGCATTACGCCAGTCGCCGAATATTTTAAAGATGGTCCAGATCTCCACCGATGAGGTCTGGGGAGATTTAAGTCTTAATTCTAAAATTAAATTTAATGAAGATTCTCCTTTTCGGCCCAATTCTCCTTACGCCGCTTCCAAGGCAGCCGGAGATCTTTTGGCGCGTTCCTATGTTAGGACTTATGGATTGCCGATAATTGTTTCCCATTCGGTAAATAATTTTGGCCCAAGGCAATTTCCGGAAAAGCTAATTCCTTTTTTTACCCTGCAGGCAATGCGGAACAAGCCTTTGCCGCTTTATGGCGACGGTAAAAATATTCGCGATTGGCTTTATGTGGATGACCATACTCTTGCCATTTTAACCTTGCTTCAGAAAGCTGAAGGCGGGGAGGTCTACGCTATTTCCCGGGGCGAAGAATATTCTAATTTAGAAATCGCTGATAAAATATTAAAGATATTGGATAAACCAAGAAATTTAATAATTTTTGTTAAGGACCGGCCGGCCCATGACCGTCGTTATTCGGTAAATTCATTGAAATTAAGGCGTTTGGGTTGGAAGCCGAGACATTCTTTGGAAGAACAGTTTCGGAATACAATAAATTGGTATAAAGAAAACTCCGGCTGGATTTTTAATGTTTTAAAAAGGAACAGCAAAATTAATAGGCACATTAAGCTGTAATTTATGATTAAGGGAGTGATTTTGGCCGGCGGCAACGGCACCCGATTAAATCCATTGACGCTGGTAACCAATAAACATCTGCTTCCGGTTTATAAAAAGCCGATGATTTATTGGCCGTTGGAAACTTTAATCCAATGCGGCATTAAGAATATTTTGATTGTCTCCGGCCGGGGGCATGCCGGGCATTTTGTTAATTTGCTCGGGTCCGGAAAAAAATTCGGAGTGAATTTGTCTTACGAGATTCAAGAAAGTGCCGGTGGGATTGCTCATGCTTTGGCGATTGCCGAGGATTTTGCCGATGACGGCAAAATCGCCGTTATTTTAGGGGACAATGTTTTTATGAATCCTAAGGAAATTCAAAAAGGGGCTCAGGAGTTTAAAAAACAAAAAAATGGAGCAAAAATTTTCTTAAAATCAGTATCTGATGCCAATCGCTTCGGGGTGGCGGAAATTAATAAAAAGAAGGTAGTCAAAATAGAAGAGAAGCCAGCTAAGCCAAAATCCGATTTAGCAGTCACTGGCATGTATCTATATGATGACCAGGTTTTTGATGTTATCCGCAAAATTAAGCCGTCCCAGAGGGGAGAACTGGAAATTACCGATGTTAATAATCATTATATTAAGAATAACCAGATGACTTATCATATTTTGAATTCTGAATGGACAGACGCAGGAACTTTTGATTCGCTTTTGCGCGCCAACCTTATTGCTGCCGGTTTAGGAACGTCGGTGGAAAAATTCTCTTAATAAAATTTTCCACGGAGTTGCTAATCCTTCTAAAATTATCCCGGAAGACATTTTGGATTCGCCGCCGTTCCGTTCTTCAAAGAACATCGGTGATTCTTTGATGGTTGCCCCGGATTTTACCAGATAATATTTTAAGCTGGAAATAAAAGCATAGCCTTTCGGGTTAAGGAGGCCAAAATTTATTTTTCTTAAAGCGTCCGTTTTAATCACATTATAGCCAGTAGTCCAGTCATGGATTGGATATCGCCAAAAAATTAACCTTAAATATAAATTCCCGGCAGCGCTTAAAAAGCGGCGCCAAATTCCCCATTTTTTGGTAACGCCGCCTCCAGCCATATAACGGCAGCCGATGACCAGGTCAAAATTTTCGGAAAGACGCAGCATTTCCGGCAGATATTTGGGGTCATGAGATAAATCAGCGTCCATCATAATAATGGTTTTTAAATTTGGATTTTCCAAAACTTTTTTAAAACCGGAAACATAAGCCTTCCCCAAACCATCCTTCCCATTTCTTTTTAACAATGATAAATTAGGGTATTGATTTTTCAGAGTCTCTACCATTACCGCAGTTTTGTCCGGAGAATTATCATCTACCACCATTACCGAAGTATCCGGCAATAAATTAAAAATTTTTTTCAAGAGAATGACGATATTGTCTTTTTCGTTATAAGTCGGTATGACAATGATATTTCTATTCATGTTATATTTAGAGTCATGAAACTTTCAATTATTATACCCGCTTATAATGAAAAAAACACCATTGAAGAAATTATCCGGCGGATTAAAACGGTAAATTTATCTGGCATAGAAAAGGAGATTATTGTGGTGGATGACGGCTCTAAAGATGGTACCAGAGAAATTCTCCAGCGCATTGCCGGCATCCGCTATATTTTTCATGAAAAAAATCTTGGTAAAGGCGGAGCGATGAAAACCGGATTTAAAAACGCTACCGGTGATATTTTGATTCCGCAGGATGCGGATTTGGAATACGACCCAAATGATTATTCGGCAATGATCGCGCCGATTTTAAGAGGCGAGACTGAAGTTACTAATGGGGTCCGAATCCAGCCAGCCAATGATCCTCGGAGAGCCACCCTTTCTTATTGGTTTCATTGGTTTGGCAATAATGCCATTACTTGGACAACTAACTGGCTTTATTGGAACAACGCTGGCGAATATGAAGGTTGTTATAAAGCATTTACCAAAAAATTAGCGGATTCTATTCCGGTAAAAACCAATAATTTTGATTTTGATAACGAACTGTTTTGTAAAATTTTAAAGCGCGGTTATAAGATTGTTGACGTGCCGATTAAATATTATCCAAGAGATTACGAACGGGGCAAAAAAATCAATTGGAAGCACGGATTCCTTATCTTGTGGACGATTATTAAAACTAGATTTATAGATTAACGGAAATTTCTTCTAGCCATTGGGTATTAAGGTATCCGAAATTTACGTTGGTTACTGGAATTTTTTGGTTTTGGATGCAATCAATAAAATGTTCTACCTCGTTTTTTAACGGTTCCCCGGCATTGATTGGCGGTATAGTAACTTCGCCGTTGCTATTTGCAATAAGAGTAAGTTTTTTATCATCTTTGGTTTCATCAAGAACTGCGGTTATTTTTTCTCCTTGGATAGTTAATTTCCTCACTTTTTCTTTTCCGGACCAGGAAGTGGTGATATCAAGCAACGGGCCATGATCAAATTGAATTGTGGCTTTCGCATAATCTTTTAATCCGAAACCATCCAGTTTTTTTTGTTCTCTAAAAACCTCCCTAATTTTTTTAGGACTAAAAATGAATTGGAAAATAGATAGGGGATGCGGAGCCGCATCCCAAAAAGCATTGGCATCTTTTCTCGGTGGGCTTTGGAGGTGTTCGTAAATTAAATTTTTAATTTTGCCAAAGGTCCCAGCCCTTATTTCTTTTTTAAGATATCCAATGTAATCATTAAAAAGATATTGGAAACCGACCATAAAAATTCTGTCGGAATTTCCCACTATTTTTTTTAATTCTTCGGCTTCTTTCAAATTTTCCGCCATCGGTTTTTCTAAAAGAACGTGTTTGCCGGCTTCTAAGGTTACTTTGGCAAGGGGAAAATGAGTTTTTGGCGGCGTAGCAATAACCACACAACTAATATCTGGATTTTGCAGGGCAGACCCTAAATTTCCCGAAGAAGCGGTTATGATTGTTTGTAAAGATATACCGGGAATTTCTTGAAGTGTCCGTTCATAGTTTTTACCCCATTTCCCTCGGCCGATAAGGGCAAAATTTAACTTATTCATTAAGGAGGTTTTTATACCAAGCTAAAGTTCGCGTTAAGCCGGTTTTTAAACTAACAGCAGGATTATATCCTAATTCCTTTTTAATCTTAGTTAAATCCGGACAGCGTCGTTGAGGTTCGCCAGCTGGGTAGGATTCCGGGTAGGCGATTAATTGGGCTTGAGCTTTATTATTTGCTAAACCGCTGATTATATTGGCAAGGCCAACCATATTTATTTCTTCATTGTTTTTTCCAACATTATACACTTCGCCATTTTTATCAGAAGCCAAAACTTTTAGAAATCCTTGAATTGCATCGGTAATATAGCAAAAAGTCCTTGTCTGGTTGCCTCGGTCATGGACCGGCAGATGTTCGCCTTTTACTGCTTTCACCATAAAAGTGGGGATTACCCGGTAGTCATTCACTTTCATGCCCGGACCGTAAACATTAAAAGGCCGGACAATTTTTATCGGAACATTATAAAGTTGGTAATAAGTCATGCAGAGCGTTTCCCCCAGCCTTTTAGACTCATCATAACAAGCCCGCGGCCCGATTTGAGAAACATTGCCCCAATAAGTTTCCGGGGTAGGGATAAAATTCGGATCCGGATCGCCATAGACTTCGCTGGAGCTGAAATAAAGCATGCTTTTGGCTTTAATTCGTTTGGCAAATTCTAAAAAGTTTTGAGTGCCGTTAACCGCCACCTCAATGGTTTCCAGCGGAAATTTTCGGTAATAATAAGGAGAAGCCAGTCCGGCCGCGTGAATCAAGAAGTCGGCTTTGATATTTTCCGGAATCGGTTTTCGGACATCATGTTCAATAAATTCAAAATTAGGATTTTCCTTAAGATTTTCCGATAAACTTGACCCGGTTATAAAATTGTCCATCACGATTACTTTGCACGGCTGATTTTTAAGCAGAACATCATTGAGCTTTAAAAGCGCGGAAACGAGGTAATTTCCCAAAAAACCGGCTCCGCCGGACATTAAAATTGTTTTTCCGGCAAAATTAGGCGCTTCTTGATCAATGGCGTTAACGATAGAATCTATATCCTGATTAAAAATTTCTTTGTTGGTCATAAAATTTGAGACTTTATATATAACTTTTGGAATTAATAAATGGGTAGCAAAATAATAAGCCACCATTTGTTTGTTGCCGAGTTTATTATATAGTAATATAAACTATAAAAATATGAAATGCCTTTTGTGTTTTAAAGAGGATTCAGTTGAATTTTTAAATTTAGGAAATCAGCCGCTCGCTAATAAATATCCCAAAAAGGAAGAATTTGAAAAGGAGGATTTTTTTCCGTTAGCGATGCTGTTTTGCCCGCGATGCAAAAATGTCCAACTTGGAACCGTTATTTCGCGAGAAAGAATGTTTGTGGATTATTATTATTTATCATCGGTTAATCCAGGATTAGTCAGGCATTTTGAAAAGTTGGCGCAAAAATTATCAGGAGCAAAATTTGTTTTGGATGTCGGCTCCAACGACGGCATATTATTAAAGCCGCTTATGGATTTAGGAGTTAGGGCGCTTGGCGTTGATCCGTCGGAAAACGTTTCTAAAATCGCCAATGACCAGGGATTAACCACTCTTGCTGCCTTTTTTGATGCGCCCACCGCTGAAAAGATAAAAAAGGAATTCGGCCAGCCGGATGTAGTGGTGGCAAGCAGCGTCTTTACTCATTTGGAGAACCCCCATCAGTTTATTGAGGATGTTAAAAAGGTGATGACGGAAAACGGGGATTTTATCATTGAAGTGGAATATATCGGCAATATTTTAAAAGATATCCAATTTGAAAGATTCTATTTAGACCGGATTTTTTATTATTCTTTGACATCATTGAAAAATTTGTTTGAAAGCCATGATATGTATATTTATGACGTGGAAAATATAGAACCTCATGGCGGCTCCATTAGGGTAGTAGCCAGAAATAATAGTTATCAGACGGCCCCGAAAGATAGTGTAAGAAAATTTATTGAAGAGGAAGAACTCTCATTAACTCCGGCTAAGTTAGCTGATTTTAGAAAAGAAGCTGAGAAAAACATTAAAGCTTTTCGGAATAAACTTGAAGAGTATAAGCAGTCCGATTTAAAAGTTGCCGGCTACGGATCGCCGGCTAGAGTAGCGACTATTTGCAATTACGGCAATATCGGCCCAGCTCTTATTGAATTTATCGTGGATGATAGTCCGCTCAAACAAAATCGTTTCAGCCCGGGTACGCATATTCCAATCGTTCCAAAAGAGCATTTGGACGCGCATCGGCCGGATGTTCTGGTGGTTTTCGCCTATGAATATTTTGACGATATAAAGAAAAAAACCGGCGGGGGCTATAAATATCTTATTCCGATACCGCCAAGAGAAGTAAGGTGATATGAGCAAGCTGATGCCTAGTAAAAAAGTTGTCGTAGTTTTGCCGGCTTATAATGCCGCTAAAACTTTGGAAAAGACCCTTTTCGCCATTCCGAAAGATTGGGTAGATGACATTATTTTAGTTGATGATGCCAGTAAAGATGAAACGGCGGCGGTTTCCAGAAGATTGGGGTTAAAGACTTTTGTCCACAAAAAAAATCTTGGCTATGGAGGAAATCAAAAAACTTGTTATCGCGAGGCCTTGAAGCTTGGAGCGGATATCGCGATTATGGTTCATCCGGATTTTCAATACGACCCCTCCTTTATTCCGGAGATGATTAAACCGATTGTTCGCGGAGAATGCGACGCGGTATTCGGTTCTCGGATGTACCTAAAAAGAAACGCCCTTTTGGGCGGCATGCCTTATTGGAAATTTATCGCCAATATTTTTTTAACTTGGCTGGAAAATTTGGTTTTAGGGATTGATTTGACGGAATATCATTCCGGTTTTCGGGCTTATGGCAGAAAAGTTTTGGCCCTGCCGCTTAATTTGAATTCCGATGACTTTGTTTTTGATACGGAGATTATTGTGCAGATGAAGTTAGCCGGAATGAAAATTAAGGAAATTCCCATTACTACCAGATACTTTGCCGAAGCATCAATGATCGGTCTTCGGAGAAGCGTCAAATACGGCCTTGGGATTCTCAATGTGCTTAGAAAATATATTCTTTACCGATTGGGAGCAAGAAACTACGGCCAATTTTCTTTGTCAAAAAGAGATTAACGCTGGCTACCCAATGGCCGTTCCCCTTGTTCTATATTTTAAGGTGCGTTAAAATATATAATCATAAATGTTCAAACGTTTTATAAAAAAAATTATTTTTTCAATTCTTGATACTCCGATAGGAAAATCAATCGTCCTTCAATATGCGAAAACCCAGCCTTCTCTAGCGATAAGAGCGGTTCAAAAATCATTGGATCTTGATGATCTTGATCCTGCGTCCTTACCATCACATTTAAATGGATTTGAGGATTTGTATTTTCTTTTCAATTGTAATAACTCCAATAGATTAGTTGCACAGCTTGATTTGAATGAGGCGGGCCATCTTTTTTCGGTAGCCAAATCAATCCCAAATGGCCGATTGCTGGAAGTTGGAAGATTTGGCGGAGGGAGCGCGGTTCTCCTTGCAACCGCCGTAAATGGGGCAGAGGGACGCCTCTTTTCAATTGACATTAGTGATATCGAGGACAAAGTTATTAAAGAGTTTTTAGAACGTTATGGGCTCGCGTCTAGGGTTGATTTGGTGGTTGCCGACTCTCGTACTTATAAAGTCAAGCCAGAATCCTTAGATTTTATTTTCATTGATGGAGATCATAGCTACGAAGGAGTAAAAGCCGATTTTTACAATTTTCGAGATGCGCTAAAAGTAGGAGGGCATATGCTTTTTCACGATTATTATCCGTGGATCGGAGTGGTTAGATTTTTGGATGAAATGAAAGAAAATGAACGCAGTTTTTTTGCGCTTGAACGCATAGTAGGAACTTTAGCGCATTTTAAAAAAATCAAAAGCACTTCATAACAATATATTAAGCAGTTATGACTTCAACGATAAAAACTAAATTGAAATTTCGTTCAAGGGCCTGCCGTATCTGCGGGAGTAAAAAGCTTCAGGAGGTATTAAATTTGGGGTCTATGCCAATTCCTAACGGGTTTCTCGCCAAAGAGAATCTTAGAAAACCGGAACCGCGTTATCCGCTTGGCGTTATGGTATGCAAATCTTGCTGGTTGATGCAGTTAACGCATATTATTCCGCCGGATTTAATGTTCAGAAATTATCTTTATATTCCCTCCACTTCAACTACCATGCTCAAACACTTTGAGTCTATGGCAGATAGTTTGGTGCAAGATTTAAAAATAAAACCGGGAAGTTTGGTAATTGATATCGGAAGCAATGACGGCACCTTGCTGAGCTTTTTTAAAAACCAGGAAATGAAAGTTCTGGGGATTGATCCCGCGACTAATCTCGTTCAAATTGCGAATCTGAAAGGCATTGAAACCATAGGAGATTTTTTTAATAAAAATGTTGCGATTCGGATAGCCAAGCAAAGAGGGAAAGCGGCGCTCATTACCGGCACCAATGTTTTGGCGCATGTGGACAATATTCACGAAGTCTGTGAAGGAATAAAACTTCTGCTGGGGGACGGCGGGGTTTTTGTTGCTGAATTTCCATACCTTGCCGATCTGCTTAGAAAAAACGAATTTGACACCATTTATCACGAGCATCTTTCTTATTTTTCTTTGGGTCCCTTGATAACATTATTCAATAAGCATCAGTTAGTTATCTATGATATAAAAAAACTTCCCACTCATGGCGGGTCAATTAGAATATATGTTGCAAAAAAATCAGCAAAGAAACCAATACAATCGATTGTAAAAGACTTTGTGCGCGAAGAAAAATTCAAGAAACTCTATACGATTGCCCCCTATGAAGAATTCGCCAGGCGCGTGGGGATTATCAAACGCGATTTGGTATCTTATCTTAAGCAGTTGCGCGCTCAAGGAAAGCGCATAGTAGGATATGGCGCTTCGGCAAAAGGAAATGTTTTAATGAATTATTGCGGCATTGATACCAAACTTTTGGATTACGTGGTTGATTCGATTCCGTATAAACAAGGGCGGTATACTCCGGGAACCCATATACCCATATTTCCCGAAACGCGATTAAAAACTCATCGGCCGCATTACGCCTTATTAACGGCCTGGAATTTTGAGGAAGAAATTTTATTGAAACAGATCGCGTATCGAGAACGGGGCGGCCAATTTATTATCACCATACCTTATCTGCGCATTGAATAATGCTCTCAGTTTTTATAAAGAAATATTTTGTAGAAGTTCTCTTGGGAATTATTTTAGCAAGCGTGATTTTATTTTCTTTTTCTACGCTTACTACTAAACCGCGGTTTTGGATTGATGAGGCAAAAAGCATAGAGCTCGCTAAAAGCTGGCAATCTTTTGGCAAATTGGATTTAGAGGTTGCGCCAGGCGTTTTTTCCGGAGTTCCGGAAGTGCTTCAATCCACTGGATATTCCGTAACCATTCCCTTAGCCGCTTTTTTCAAAGTATTTGGTTTTGGTTTAGAGCAAGCCAGAGTTTATATGATTTTGTGGATGGCAGCAGCTCTTATAGCGGCTTTTTTTATTGGCAGAACGATTCTCGGCGCTAGAAATTCAATTTTGGCGATTTTGCTTATTTCCACTTTTGCTTCTTTTTATGACAGTGGGCGTACCGTTGTCGGCGAGATTCCCGGATTTTTGTTTTTATTATTTGGTCTTTACGCCTGGTTAAAGAAAAATAATTATTGGTTAGCCGGTTTTTGGTTGGGATTAGCAGTGGTTACCAAGCCATCGGTTTATGGGCTGATTATTCCGGCCATCGGTTTAACGATTTTATTGGCGGAGGGGAACACTCTGAATTTCTGGAAAAGGGTAGGGAGGCTGGCTTTGGGAATGTTACCGGCAGCAGCCGGCTGGATAGCGGCAACTTTGGAAAGTCCGTTAGCGATTGAAAGTTGGTCCAGAATCGCTAATTTTTATGAAAATCCTTACGATGCTGTTTCAATCAGCGAAAATGTTATTCATAATTTGCTTAATGCCCCATTTTCCACAACTTTGATTTATTTTGGATTTTGGTTTTTGATTTTGGGGTCGGCCTACTATTGGGTTAGAGAAAAGAATCAAAAATTATTATTTAGTTTTGTATTTTGGTACAGCATTTTTGCTTTTGGATATTATCTTAGAAGTCCAGGTTGGCTGAGATATATTTTGGTGGCGGAACTTTTGATTCTTTTTTCGTTGCCTTCGGCGGTCTCCATCATTTTTGAAAGATTTCCAAAAAGATTAGTTGTCTATTTAGTTATTCTTTTAACCGCGATTCAGCTAATTCATCTTTTTACCGGCGCGGAAATATTTTATTCAGACCTGGATATTAAAGCCAGTAAATTTTTAAACGAGCAATTTCCAGATGAATCAATTGGCGTGCTTGATTCGTTAACTTTAGCGACTTTACTTAAACACAATCAGCGGTTTTTAGTCGCGGAAATGGTTGGCTTGCCGCAAATAGGCAAGAATCCGTTGCTGGCAGAGCCATTGCCGGATATTATTGTTTCAGATGAAGATAATAAATTTTTCAAAGAGGGATTGGGGATTATTAATAATAACTATCTGTTGGTAAAGGAAATTGGAGGGTATTATGACATTTATAGGCGGATTTAGTTATAATTATTAAATTAAAATTATGAAGAGGGCTTTAATAACCGGTATTACCGGCCAAGACGGGTCTTATTTGGCAGACTTTCTTTTAAAAAAAGGATATCAAGTTTTCGGATTGGAGCGGCGGAGCAGCCAGAAGGACAGGAAAAACATCCAACATCTTTTGGAATCCGGCCATAAGATCAAATTGGTTTCCGGAGATCTTTTAGATGAGGCGTCTTTAGTCTATGCCCTTAGAGAAACTAAACCGAATGAAGTTTATAATTTGGCCGCCCAATCGTTTGTCTATGAATCTTGGAAGCAACCGGTTTATACCGGAGAAGTGACTGGTTTGGGAGCAGTAAGGATGTTGGAGGCGATTCGCCAGGTAAATCCTAAAATTAAATTTTACCAGGCATCTTCGTCAGAGATGTTTGGCAGAGTTCAAGAAACGCCTCAAAATGAGAAAACTCCGTTTTATCCGCGGAGTCCTTATGGCATAGCAAAGCTCTATGCTCATTGGATTACGGTAAACTACCGGGAATCTTACGGATTATTTGCAGTTTCTGGAATTCTTTTTAATCATGAATCTCCTCGCCGGGGCTTGGAATTCGTGTCCAGGAAAATTACTCATACCGTTGCTAAGATAAAATTGGGATTAGCAAAGGAATTGCGGCTCGGGAATTTGGAAGCAAAGCGGGATTGGGGATATGCCGGCGACTACGTAGAGGCGATGTGGCGGATGCTTCAGCAGAAAAAACCAAAAGATTATGTGATTGCCACCGGCAAGGCCCATAGCGTCCGGGAATTTGTGGAAAGAGCTTTTGGCCATCTTGGACTTGATTGGAAAAAATATGTAAAAACGGATAAAAGATTTTTGCGGCCGGCGGAAGTGGAATTGTTAAGAGGCGATGCCTCGTTGGCAAGAAAGGAATTGGGCTGGCAGCCGAAGGTAAAGTTTGAAGAATTGGTAAGAATGATGGTGGATAATGATTTGTTGTTACTATCCAACAGAGGCGAATAATAATTAACCTTTTGATTGTTAAAGAAGGTATGAGAAGCGACCTAATTCTTAGCGTTTTAATTCCCACTTATAATAGGGTTAAATTTTTGGAGACAACCGTCTCTCTTTTTATTTCGCAAATCATAAGCGATGGGTTGGTTGGTCAAGTGGAAATTGTTATTGGCAATGACGCGTCGTCTGACGGAACGCGGGATTATCTGAACCAGCTGCAATCAAGCCATCCATTTATAAAGGTTATAAATCACCCTAAAAATCTCGGTGTTTCCGGAAATATAGAGGCATTAATAGCCATAGCCCGCGGCGAATATATTTGGGGCATGGGAGAGGACGATTTAATTGTTGGCGGAGCCGTGAAGCGGATTTTGCGATCCATTAGCGTCAATAACCCTAACTATATACTTATTAATGCTAAAAATATTATGTCCTTAGACGATAGAAACCTAAATTATGAAATCATCAATGGCAACAGATTGAATATTCAAGAAGATATCTTGATTAAAAATTATGAGACAGAAGCGGATAAGCTATTAAAAATTGAAAATTGGCTGTATTTAACGGGTTTACTTAGCGCGGTTGCCTTCAAGAAAAAATTATTCTTAGATTGGATAGACATAGCTAAAAAACGCGTGCGTGAAGAAAATGTTTATTTGTATCAAGCGCCGCTTATTATGGGAATGGCAAAATTAGGAAAATTGAATCTGATCGCGGAAACGCTAATTCTTCATAGAAAAAATGAGAATCATTGGTCAAAATCCGTTCAGAGAATCCTGAAAGTCAATTTATATGATGGGAGTGAAATATCTGATATTGTTAAAGAATATATGCCTAAGGAATGCGCCAGATATCAAAAACGTTTCGCTTCCCATGTTTTTGCGACTATTTTTTCAGCAAAGAAAATGGGAATCGGGGTGAATAAATACCTAATTGACGCCATTAAAAAGCATTACAATTGTTTTCCCTATAATATTCGTTTTCTGGTTATTTTATTGATGCCCGGCATAATTTTAAGGCGATTTTAATTCATGCTTCGTTTTACGTATTTTAAGGAGAAATACGCAGTAGTTTTATTAAGTATTGCGATTGGAATTTTAATTATTGCTCCCGCAGCCTATTTTCGTTATTGGGATGGCGGATATCGCGGTATAGATTTTTTTGGCTCTGGCGACGAAGATTTTTATTTGGCGCAAATTCAAGAAATTTATGACGGCCATTGGTTTTCCGGAAATATTTATTTAGCGGAGAACAAAAATGATTCTTATGTGCAGCAGCCATTGCCGGCAATGATTGTTGCTTTTTTGGGTAAATCTTTGGGAATATCTGCCCGGGATGTTAACCTTCTGACTAAATTTTTATTTCCGGCGCTTTTAACTATTATAGTTTATTTGCTTTTCTCCAGTTTAACCGGACGCAAGGATATTGCTGTTTTGATGACTGTTTTTGTAATGCTGGTTCAGGCCACTTGGATATTCCTTAATCCATCAGCCTGGCTGCCATTTTTATTGAGGGGAGAGTTTATAGGCACTGACCATAATTTTATTAGCTATGCGCGACCCATTAATCCGCAGGTAAGCTCTATTTTCTTTTTTGGCTATTTATTATGCGCTTGGAAGTTTTTATTCGGCCAGCTTTCCGGAAAATCGGAAAAAATATACGGGATAGCCAGCGCAATTATTTTGGGATTATCTTTTTATATTTATTTCTTTGCCTTTTCTTTTTTATCAGTATTTAATGCGACCTTGTTTTTTGGGTTTTTATACTCAAAAGACTGGCGTCAACTGAAAAAGGTAATACTTATTTCAATTGGAGCTTTGATTATTGCGATACCCTATTTTATTAATGTTATCGGAATGATGAAGACTCCATCTTATCTTCAATTAACCCGCCGATTGGGAATGGTGGAAAGCCGTCAATTTATTTTTAGTCGGGTGTGGTGGGGAGTAACCGCGCTTTTTTTATTGTTTTATCGCGGCTCTCGCGAGGTAAAGGTTTTTATTTTGGCTTTTCTTGCTACCGCATTTTTAGTTACTAATCAGCAGTTAATTACCGGAAGAACTTTGTCGCTCCCAGCTCATTACCATTGGTATTATATTGCGCCGATGGCCGGAGCAATTTTGATTTATCTTTTATTTTTGTATTTTGAAAGAGCGGTTACTTCTTGGATATCTCGCGTCGCAATGGCTCTATTATTGTTTTTATTTTTTTACGCGGGAATTTTATATCAGCAAATATCTTTTGCCGGACAACGGGATTATTTTGTTTCTTCCCAAAGATATTCGCCGATCTTTTCTTGGTTAAATCAAGATCTTCGGAAAGAGAGCGTTATCTTTGCTAATGAGGATTTATCTAATTTTATCCCAGCCTATACCCGCCACAATGTTTATCGCGGGCACTCTGATTCTTTAGTCAGCGAAGAAAGGATTAAACATTCTCTCTATATTAATTTTTTCCTTGATGGCATTACCAAAGATTCATCAAGGGATTTTTTCTATAATAATCGGGATTTGCTTGGGGGCCGGATTTTCGGTCAGCATTACCGAATGAAAAACGGATGTTACGGATGCTTTCCGGATGCTATTTTAGACGAACTTATTTTAGAATACCAAGATTTTTTTAAAAAAGATTTTGTTAGCGAGCTTAAAAAATATCAAGTTGATTACGTTCTTTGGGATAAAGAGAAAAATCCCGAGTGGCGATTAGGCCGTTTTTTTAATAAAAAGATTTATGACCAAGACAACCTAGTTATTTATGATTTGTCCAATTTGCGCCAATAACGCTTTCAAAGATTATTTTCAAAAAGAGGGTTATTCTTTTTTGCAATGCCGGCAATGCCAATTTATTTTTGTTAATTTAGCTTCTTTTAATGCCGCTGATTATTATAATAACCCCGTTTATCTTCATGATAATGAAGGGAGGGGTTATGTTAATTATGAAGAGGATAAAGCACCCATGCTTCCCATATATGTAAATTTGTTTAAAAGGGTAAAATTTTATAATGCCGGGAGAAGATTGTTGGATTTAGGCACTGCCAGCGGTTATTTTTTAGAGGTTGCTCATAATAATGGATATGCGGCAGAAGGCCTTGACCTCAATTTATCGGCTGTTCAAGAGGGCCGGAAAAAAGGCCGAATAATTAAGCAAGGCGATTTATTAGAAAGCGGTTATTCCGAAGAATCTTTTGATATCATTACTGCTTTTGATATTTTTGAACATCTGCCTTACGATGTTTTAAAAGAAAATATTTTTATGATAAAGAAAATTCTATCTAAGAATGGCGTGCTGGCAATCATTACGGTTAATACGGCCAGTTGGTGGGCGAGAATTTTTGGCAAACGTTGGCATACTTGGCTGCCGCCGGAGCATGTGAGCTATTTTAATAATAAAAATATTAAATTATTTTTAGAAAATAATGGTTTTAAGGTTCTGGAAATTAAAACCGTCCATAAATTATTTTCTTTACAATATATTTTTAATTTCCTTTATCGGTGGCAGAGAGTTTTCATCTGGCGATATCTAACTTTGTTTTTGGAAAAGAATCCTTGGTTAGGAAGAATCGCTTTGAAACTTTATTTAGGCGATAATATGCTAATTTTAGCCAGAAAAAAATTATGATTGCCGCCAATAAACCAATTTATTGGATATTGGCATTAAGCATTCTGTTTACTGTCATAATTCATCTAAATCTCACCAAAGCAATTTTTTTTGATAATTATTTGAATACCAAGCAGATTAGCGGCGTTAATTATTATTTGTCGTTTATTAATGAAAGTTCCAAAGGTAATTGGCGGTTGGGGAGCCCTTATATTTTGGAGTGGCGCGATCAGCCGTATTTGTATCCGGCCTTGAATATTAACGCTGCCGGGCTGGTAAAGAGAGTTCTCAATTTAGATATTAAATCCTACGCTTTGTTGATGGATTACTCAGCAGTTTTTGTTCTTATGATTTTATTAATAACCGCCTTTTTAACCTTATTTAATTTTCACTATTTTGGTTATTTAGCGGCAACTTTTTATATCTTTTTTCCGAGGATTATTGAATGGAATCGGACGCTTAGCCCAGAGATTAATTTTATTCCTTTTGCCCTATTTTTTATTTTTTATTTTTGGCCGACGTCCCAGTCGGCCCCCCGACCTTTTGGGGGCGTCGGGGCTACTAATAATTTCTGGAAGCGAGAGACTGGTATGGCGATTTTCACGGGCGCCTTATTCTATATTTATCCTTATTATTGGACTTTTGCTTTAGCGCTTTTGGCAATAAGCGATCTTTGGACCTTTTGGAATCAGAAGAAAATTATTTGGAAACACTTTTATAAATATTTGGTTATTGCTGGCCTTGCTTCTTGGTATATATTCCATTTATGGCAGCTTTACCAGCTTCCTTATTACCAAGAAACTATGGTTCGGATTGGCGCTTTATCTAGCCGCTGGCCGGCTGGTTGGTACACTCAAGCAGGTTTATTGGCATCTTTGGTTTTATTTTTCTTGCTAAAGAAATATGTTTTTCCGAGAATAAACTTAGAAATGGCGGCTAATGGGGCTTTGAATAAAATTACCGCTGGATTGGTGGCCGGCCTGATTGTACTTAATCAACAACTGGTTACCGGAATGCAATTAGAATTTAATTCTCATTATTTGCCGACTATTTTGGTTTTTTTGGTTGCGTTTTGGGGAAGTTTAGTTTTTATTTTAATTAATAATTTAAATTCCTACCGAAAAATTTTAATTTTCACCTCTTTTCTTTTATTGGTTGGATTGGTATTCAGTAGAATACATTTAATATCCGGCGGCTTTGGCATAAATAACTATATTGGCGGTCGGGCAGATGAGGCAGTCAATTGGTTTTTAGATAATCAAATTCAAGATAAAGTCGTGTATGCCCCGGTGGATTTGGGCGATGAGATTAATTTATGGACTAATAATTATTTAGTTTTCCACGGCAGCCAGGAATTGCAATTAATGCCAACCGCGGAACTTATTGATCGTTTTATTTATTTTGATATTACTAATAAAGCTATTACTGAAAATCTTTTAGATCAACAGGTAGCGATTTTTGGTCAAACCTTTAAGTCTATTTGGCAAAAAACAATAGTTTTAGGTAAATTAAAATCTTTGTTAACCGGTCAATTGTTTACTGCGCCGACTTTAGCGGAATACACCAATTATGATTTTGGGCCGATTTATCAAAAAAGAACTCATCCGGACGCCGCCGAATTCAATAAATATTTGGATAAATATCAGGTTGATTATTTAGTGTATAGGCAGGAAGACCGAAACAGCATTTATAAAAATGTGCCGGGGAAAATCGTTTTTGAAAGCGAATCTTATTTGATTAAAAAACTACCGAAATAATTCTGTTAAAGCGATATACCAGCGGTCCGGCAAAAAGCTTAGGCGGGATACAAGAGTTGGCCAGAAAGGAATATAGTATGCCGACTTTTTAGTTTTTATTGCCTTTATAATGCGATAAGCAATTTTTTCTTTACTCTCAACCAGAAAAGATTTTTTCGCATTCCACATTTCTGTTGCTACGGGTCCTAAATAAATTGTAGAAAAAATAACTTTCTTTTTGCGATAAGCCAAATCTAATCCCCGGAAGGCGATGCCTAGGGCTGCCTTGCTGGCGGGATAACCTATACCGCGCAAGCTTGGTTTTAAAGCGGTAGTAGAGGAAATCGCAATAAATTGGCCAGAACTTTTTTGAAGAAATTGGGGCAGAAAGATATCAACAAAGTTTAAGGCGCCATATAAATTTATCCCCATTGTTTTTTTAAAAATTTCATAGTTTAATTCTGGATTGATGTCGTTTAAAAAAGCGCCCGCAGCCAAAATAATATTTTCAGGCGAAAACCCCCCCTTTTTCATTTCTTGATATACCCCCAGAACTTCATTTTGGTTGTTTACATCGCAGGCAGTATAAAAAAATAAATCCCCAAGTTCTTTTTTAAGGTCTTTTAGCAGATTTTCTCTTCGGGCTACTCCCCAGACTGCGTGTCCGTTTTTTACTAATTGTTTTACTATTTCTCGTCCAATGCCGGAGGAGGCGCCGGTTACACAAATATTCATGATATAATTGACCCAAAATTAACCATTCTATATTATTATTTAGTATAATACCATATGCAATTAAGTCGACCGGAAATTTCAGTTGTCATACTTTGTTATAGAGCCGAGGACTTTGTTCCTAAATTTGTCGCGCAAATGAAAGAAATTTTGGAAAATAGAGCCTTGGATTACGAATTAGTATTAGTAGGGAATTATCTTGCTTCCATGAAGGATATTGATCGCACCCCTCGAATTGTTAGAGAGCTTGCCCAGGGTGATTCGCGCCTTCGGGCAGTGGTGAGAGAAAAAAGAGGCATGATGGGCTGGGATATGCGCGCTGGGCTTGATTCTGCCTCCGGTAATTTTATTGCGGTTATTGATGGCGATGGCCAAATGCCCTCGGAAGACATAGTGAAAGTTTATGATAAGCTAAAAAGCGGCAATTATGACCTGGTTAAAACTTATCGTGATTTGAGGTTTGACGGATCAAAGAGAGTTTTCATTTCTAAAATATATAATTTTTTAGTGAAAGTTCTTTTTCCAAAAGTTCGGATTAAAGACGTAAATTCCAAGCCAAAAATTTTTACCAGAGAAGCGCTTAAAAAACTTCAACTTACTTCCGATGATTGGTTTATTGACGCGGAAATGGTTATTCTGGCCAGTTATTTGAATATGTCTATTGGCGAAGTTTCCACTAATTTTTATGTAAATAAAAATCGCGCTTCATTTATAAAAACGGCAACAATCTTTGAGTTTTTGAAAAACCTTTTTTCATACCGTCTGAAGATGTTTTTAAAATAAAAACGCTATGCTTAATGAAAAATTACAAAAAGCATTTTGTTGTTTGGATTGCCAGGGGCCTCTGAAAGAATATGAGGATAAATTAAAATGTTCAAATTGTTCCAGAGAATATGCAAAATCCGGAAAGTCAATTATTTTTTTTAAAAACGAACACTTTTTTTCTAAAGGCGAAGATGGCACCGACTCGGTAATTTTCAGAATAAAAAATTATTTTAAAAAAAATCCCAAATTATTTAAGCTTCTTTATCATCTTATTTATCCACCAGTCGGAAAAACAGCCAAGGCTTTTGTTGAATCGCTTCCAAAAGAAACATTAATTATTAATTTGGGTTCCGGCGTAATGAGTATCGATCCGAGAGTAATTGATGTGGATTATCTGCCTTATCCCAATGTGTCGGTGGTTGCCGATGTTTATCATTTGCCGTTTAAGGACGGATCGCTGGATGCTATTATATCCGAATCATTATTGGAGCATATTGTTGATCCGGATAAAGTAGTTGCGGAAGTCAGAAGAGTTTTAAAGCCAAACGGGTTAATTTATATCGTGATTCCGTTTATGCTGGGATTTCATTCTTCTCCAAATGATTATCGTCGTTGGACCATCGAGGGTTTAAAAGAACTATGGAAAGATTTTAGCCTGGAAGAGTCGGGAGCCGCTTTTGGCCCGACTTCGGCTATGACTACTTTAATAATAGAGTGGCTGTCCATGCTTTTGTCTTTTGGAATTAAAACTTTATACCAATTCTGGCTGCTTTTTTTAATGGTTTTTTTAATACCGGTTAATTGGCTGGATTTTATATTGTCACGTTATAAATTTTCTTCTAATAACGCCATGGCATTATATTTTATCGGAAAGAAAAAATAATGGTAATTTTTCAAGAAAAATTTTTAGGATTGCTGCTTTTAGTTATTTTTGGTGCGGCGGTAATTTGGATTGTCAATCAGCCAATGGAGATTTTGGTCCGGAATTTTTTAGTGGACGACGCTTTTTATTACTTTCAGCCGGCTTTTAATATCGTTAATGGCTTAGGCCCGACTTTTGATGGCGAGCATCTAAGCAACGGCTATCATCCCTTATGGATGGGTATTTTGACTGCTATTTATTATTTTTTTCCAGACGATAAAGTCACCCCTATCTATATTGCCTTGGTTTTTTCTTTAGTATTTTTTTACCTGACCATCTTAATCTTTTGGAATATCCTTTCGCTGTTTTCCAAAGATAAATTTTTAAAATCAGTCCTATCAATATTATTCATTTTAAATCCTTGGGGATTGGTAAATTCTTTAAATGGTTTGGAAACTGCCCTAACGATGCTCTTCTTCGCCTTATTTTTTTGGCTGTTTTTGCGGATTCTTTTTGGCGAGGGCCAGCCAAAGAATTTTCTCTTTTTAGGATTAACCGCCGGCCTGTTGGTGCTGGCACGGGTGGATTACGGGTTATTTTTAGCGGCGCCAGCGCTTTATCTTTTGGTGAAACAAAATAATTTTTTTTGGAAACGGGCGTTATGCTTTTTCTTGCCGGCAATTTTCCTTCCGCTTCCATGGTTTTTGTATAATTATTTTTATTTCGGATCTTTTTTCCCAACCAGTGGCCTCGCGTATACCCTAATTAATCATCGGCTATTTTTTTATAAAGCTCGTACCATGACCACGGTTTTTCTTTGGTCTTTGTATAATTTTTTTGGCGCTACGGCTTTTAGCCTGAAAACCGCCGGACTGCCGATTTTTTATGATATTCGGGAACGGTGGAAATCGGTTTTTTGGATGGGCGGCCTTTATATTTTGGTTCCGGCGTTTTTAATCGCTTATTTTTTCCGAAAAAAACGGGAAAATTTCCAGATTTTTTCAAAAGAGCTTTTTAGATCTCCCGAATGGATTGGCCTTTTAATTTTTTTAACGGGTTATTTAGGTTTATTAATTGTTCACGGCGGGATTCGCTGGTCTGGCCGGGCTTGGTATTTTGCTCCGTTTCCGATGTTTTTTTTGCTTGGCAGCGGGATTATTTTAAGCAGAGAGTTTTTTTCTTATTGGCGAAAGCCGATTTTAATCGCTTTATCGGCTTTGCTGCTGTTTTCTTATTTTTCTAACTGGCGGCCAGTTTTTTATGAAAATGCAGGCCAAAAAGAAGTTTACGAGTTCGTTTTATGGCTTAAAGATAATTTTCCGACCGATGCCCGGATTGCTTCTTTCAATAGCGGAATTCTCGGTTATTTTAGCGATCATTTTGTGATGAATGCGGACGGGTTAATCAATCAGGCGGCTTATGAGGCGATGCAGAAAAACCAATTATGGGAACTTTTTAAAAAAGAGCAGATTGATTATTTGGTGGATTATGAAATTACTTTGACGTATCGTTTTAGGTCTTTTTTGGGGCTTGAAGATCCAATGACAAGGGTTGTAAAGATTGATCTTCCCGAATATCTTTCTAAGGTGGGAAGCTATGGAAGCAGCCAAATAAAAGTTTATCAACTCCAGTATGAAAACCCTTAATAATTATTTTGAAGAAGCCGAGTTTAATTATTTGGGGAAGCGCACCATTTTTTTGGACATTGACGGCACCTTAGTTCCCGATAAGAGTTTGAATTTTGACAACGCGGTGATGCGCCAATTAGAAAAATTAAAGAAAAATAATCGCGTATTCCTTTGCACCAATTCCAATGATAAAATCAGAAATAACCAAATTGAGAAAATGCTTGGTTTGTTGATTGTTACTCATAATCATAAAAAACCAAGCTCAAAGATAATAAGGGAATTGGGCATTGATAAGGAAAACAAAAATTTATTAGTGATTGGCGATAAATTTTTAACGGACGGACTTTTCGCTTTAAATATCGGCGCCCAATTTATAAAGGTTAAAAGAAGGCTTTCGGGCAAAGAATCTTTAATCATAAAATTAATTAATTTGACGGATAATTTAGCATGGCAAATAGCGAAGCTCGCAAAAATTATTTAATAACCGGCGGTTCGGGCTTTTTAGGAATTAATTTAGCGCGCTATTTGCTTAAAAAAGGCGAGCGGGTGCGTACTTTGGATTTATTGCCGTTTTATTATCCGGAAAAAGATAAAATTGATTGGCTCGTAGGCGATGTTCGGGATAGGGCAATGGTTGATAGGATTATGAAGGGCGTGAATATTGTAGTCCATTGCGCCGCGGCTCTGCCGCTTTATTCCAAAGAAGATATTTTCAGCACTGAAGTGGACGGCACGAAAAATGTTTTGGAGAGCGCCGGGGCTCACAATCTTGAGCGGGTAATTCATGTTTCCTCTACTGCAGTTTATGGGATTCCGGCTCATCACCCGATTTATGAAAATGATAAGTTGGATGGCGTTGGACCGTATGGAGAAGCAAAAATTCGCGCGGAAGAACTTTGTTTGGAAGCGCGAAAGCAGGGAATGTGCGTGCCGATTATCCGGCCGAAAACTTTTGTCGGGCCGGAGCGGCTGGGCGTGTTCGCGCTTTTTTACGACTGGGCAAAAGATGGGCATAATTTCCCGATGATTGGCAATGGCAAGAACCGATATCAATTGTTGGACGTGGAAGATTTATGTGAAGCGATTTATTTATGCGCTACTAAGCCAAAAGAAGCGGTTAATGATACATTTAATATCGGAGCCAAAGAATTTACTACCATGAAAGAAGATTATCAGGCAGTTCTGGATGAGGCCGGGTTTGGCAAGAAAATTATCGGTTTCCCGGCCAGTCCAATGATTTGGACTCTTCGTTTTTTGGAACTTTTGCGTCTGTCGCCGCTTTATAAATGGGTTTACGAAACCGCTTCTAAGGACTCTTTTGTATCCATTGAAAAAGCAGAAAAGCAATTGGGCTGGCATCCGCGTTATTCCAATAAACAGGCCTTAATACGGAATTATCGCTGGTATTTGGAAAATCTGCCAAAATTTGAAGGCCAAAGCGGTGTTTCGCACCGCGTCCCCTGGAAGCAAGGTATACTTAAATTAGCCAAAATATTTTTTTAATTATGAATATTCTTAAAAATTTATTCATTTCCATGCGGCCGAGGCAGTGGACGAAGAATCTGGTTCTTTTTGCCGCCTTATTTTTTGTTAAAGCTTTTACAGATTTGGAGAAGGTGTTGCTGGCAACCGAAGCTTTTATTTTGTTTTGTTTAGCTTCCAGCGCGGTTTATTTATTCAATGATATTGCGGATTTGCCGAAAGACCGGGAACACCCGTTAAAAAAGCTTAGGCCATTGGCGGCTGGCAAGATTAGTAAATTAACGGCCGCTATGGCGGCGGCAATTTTAGCTGCCGCAGCAATTTGGGGCGGATTTTATTTAAATTGGTGGTTTGGCGTTACGGTTATCAGCTATATTTTATTAAACATTGCTTATTCCTTGTTTTTAAAGAATCTGATTGTCTTGGATGTTTTTACGATTGCGATTGGCTTTGTGATCCGGGTAGTGGCCGGAGCAGTGGCAATCAGCGTTCCGTTTTCTTCTTGGCTGATTTTGTGCACCTTTTTTCTGGCGCTTTTTTTGGCAATCAATAAAAGAAAAAGCGAATTGGCATTTAATGCCGCCAGCGGCAATCGGCAGGTTTTAGGGAATTATTCCCCGGCATTTTTAGACCAAATGAGCATGGTAGCTTTATCGGCAACCATTATCAGCTACACTTTTTACACTTTCAGTTCCGAGCACAGCAAACTTTTAATGCTTACCGTTCCGATTGTGCTTTACGGTCTTTTTAAATATCTTTTTATTATCAGCGAAAGTCGGGGAGCGGATGACGGCCCGAGCGATGTTTTTTTGCGGGAAACCAGCTTGCAGTTAACGGTTTTAGTTTGGATAGCTATTTCTGTTTTTATTCTCGTTTACGCACAATAAGACTTTTAAGTAAAAAATAAAGTTTTATTTAGAATGAAAATCGCTTTTTTCCTGCAAAGGCGTTTTGCTTATATCGACCATGAGCTGGTAAAAATGCTGAAAGAGCGGCAGCCGGATTTGGAATTCTGCGGCTATGTCACTCTGCGGTCCAGTTTTGAGTTTTTAATAAATCAAAAAGATATCCATTATACTAAGCTGATTTTAGAAGAAGATGTTTATCAGCAATATCGGAAGGAAAAAATTGACCCGGAATATTTGAACAGAATTGAAAAAGAATACGGCATTCCTAATCTTTGGCCGTATCTTGATGTGGATAGGGTGCTTCGCCACAACCTTCATTTACGCGAGTATCCTTATGATAAATCGGCGTATAGCCACGAAGATTTGGTAAAAATTTTCCAGGTTACCGCCAAAGCGGTGATTAATTTTTTAGAAAACGAAAAGCCGGACTATCTGGTATTTTCGGTGATCGGCAATCTTAGCACTTTGCTTTTATACGAAGTGGCGAAAAAGAAAAATATTAAAACCCTTATCATTGAAGCCGGCCGGATTGGCAACAAATATTTTTTAACCGAAGAATATGACCGGCCAACCTATGTTTTGAAATCTTTGGAATATATCAAAACGCATTCCTCGGAAGAGGCAGTTTTAAAATATTTGAAAGAAGCCGAGGCGTTTCTGAAGCATTTTCGCGAGAAAAAAAATTATTATTTTGAAGATTCGGAAGCTTTTGAAGCGCTTAGCCGGACTCCTTCGCGTTGGAAAAATTTGGAATTTTTACTGCCCAAGAATTTGTGGCGTTTTGCCCGATGGTTGGTTAGATATTTGCCGGAATACCGGAAATATAAAAATGATTTTAGCACTCCGAATCCTTTGTATGTTTGGTGGGACAAGCTGAAGCGAAAGTTTCGGATTGTTGTCGGCTATGAAGATTTATATGACCAAGCGGTTCCGGGCGAAAATTATATTTATTTTCCTTTGCAGGCAGAACCGGAAGCTCAACCTATGCTTCTTGCGCCGTTTTATGGGGACCAGCTATGGCTTATTAAACAAATTGCGAAGTCCTTGCCGCTTCAATATAAACTTTATGTAAAAGACCATTTTTGGATGATTGGTTATCGCCAGCGGAAATATTATCGGGAAATTAAGAAAATTCCCAATGTAAAATTAATAGATGTTTCGGCAAGCGGCATTGATTTGATTCAAAACAGCCAGACGGTCATTACTATTGTCGGCACCTCCGGTTGGGAAGGTTTAATGCTTAAAAAACCAGTGATTGTTTTTGGTAAAATATTTTACAGTTATTTGTCTGGTGTAAAATGCTGTTCCAGCGTTGAAGATTTGCCTTATTTAATTAAGGAACTTTTAGAAAAACCAATGCCGGATTATGATAAAGAAATCACTAATTTTATCGCGGCAATTTTTCGGGAAAGCGTGGAGGTAGATTTTTACCAGCTTTGGGACGTAGAAGGCGGCGGGAAACTCGCGGAAAGAAAAAAACAATTAATTCCGTTGGCGGATTTACTTGCCCAAAAAATGGGATTGCGGGTATGAGTAAGGATAATAACAATATTAAAAAAGTTGAAAGCGAAACGCTTAAAACTTTTCAGGAAGAAATACCTTCACAATATTTTTCTCATAAAAGTGAGGTTGAGTATCAAGATTATGTAAAGAATGCCGAGTTTGTTTACCGAGAGCTTTTTAAATTTCCTCCCCAAATGTTTCGAGGAGCGGAACTGATAGATTTCGGAGCGGGAACCGGAGAAAATACCGTGTATTTGGCAAATTGGGGCGCTAAATGCACGCTGGTTGAAATGAATCCCCAAGCGCAGAGCATTTCCAAGGACGTATTTAAAAAGTACACGCGGAATTTCAACGCCCATACTTTTATTTGTTCATCGATTTTTGATTACGTTTCTCAAAAAACCTATGACATAGTTATGTCCAGGGGCGTCTTGGCGCACACTGCCGCGAAAGAGGAGGCGTTTCGGAAAATCGCTGGCTTTGTAAAACCCGGAGGGTATCTGATTTTCGGAGATCCAAATAAGGCGGGGGGATTTCAGAATATGCTGCAGCGTTTTGCCGTCTATCATTTTGCCAAAACGCCGGATGAAATGGCGGCAGTTTGTGAATTTCTTTTTAAGGAAGACATTGACCGCAGTGAGAAATTTATTCCTCGCACCCGCCGCGCCATTATTTTTGACCGATGGGTGATTCAATCTCAAGATGATCCTTCAGTTGAAGAAGTTATGGGCTGGATGAAAAATAGCGGATTGCGCTTATACTCTTCGCATCCTTCATTTATGTTGCCATTATTGGGAGATTCGGCGCATCATCAGCCAAGGTTTGACCCAACATCGGTATCTAACCTTGGTGTGCTTGCCGAATTGGTTTGGATGCTGCAGTCTGAATCAGACAGAGAAACCTTTCCAAAGTTTACGAGTAAACTAAATCCATTTGCTGTTGCTTTTACAGACCTTACTTCGTATGTAGCGAATTTCAATAAAAATACCAAGCTGGATACGGGCCGTTTCCAGGAATTATCACGCGCCTTAGCTCAGTCTTCCGAGGCGTTGAATTTTCTTAATCCGCTTCGTAACAAGTTATTGAAAGCTCTTCAAGAAGCTGACGAATTTGTTAATTTAGTTTATGAATCCGACTTGAATAAACTCCGTAAGTTTATAGAAAAGACAGAAGTTCTTTTCCGAGGCGCTTGCGGCTTGCGCCACGTTGATTTTATTGCTTATAAGCCAGGAGAGCAGGATTCGAACTAAGAAACTACTTGTATTTATATCAAGTTTTATTATTTGATATAATTAACGCCAATATAAAAATATGTCTAATCTAAATTTAAAAAATAAGAAAAGTACCACCGAGGCTCTTAATAAAAGGCTCGCGGAAAATAAAAAACATTACGGCAAGCTGTATGACAAGAAAGAATCTTTTCTTCGTTATCCGGCGGATTGGATCGTTCGTTTTCATAACATGTATCTTAAAAAGAACTTGCCCACTGGTCGGGTATTAGATTACGGTTGCGGCACCGGAAATAACAGCGTATTTTTTTTAGAAAATGGCTATGATGTTTATGGGACGGAAGTGCCTGAGAATGCTTTGGAGTTAATAAAAAAGAATTTAGAATTTCGGCATTTGAATCCTAAATTGATTCAAAATTTTTCTATTATTCCGCCAGATAATATTAAATTGCCCTTTAAGGATAATTTTTTTGATTTTGTTTTA
>Ga0209541_10002250_pt1 | contig 36839 bp, 44 predicted proteins | sample RifCSPlowO2_01_FD_184027 | JGI IMG/M metagenome (GOLD analysis project Ga0209541, IMG submission 184027) | Groundwater microbial communities from Rifle, Colorado - Rifle CSP2_plank lowO2_0.1 (SPAdes) (version 2) | ecosystem: Environmental > Aquatic > Deep subsurface > Groundwater | place...
AAAGGTGCTACGGGAGTAGCGTAAGCTCCAGAAAAGCCAGAACCATACGAACAGAAGTCTATGGCAGACTAGCCTGCCATAATCTATTTGGCTGGCTTTTCAGACTTTCGGGACAGAGCCCGCGCCATCAATACCTTTATATACGCCAATTTTCAATTCTCTCTCCATGAGGAAGTCCATCCCAAGGGAGCTTGAAATCAAGCCAGTAACATTCATCAAGTTCCTTTTCATTACGCTCTTTGTAGCCATAGCTATCCTTTCCTTCTTCATACTGAGGCCGTTTATCAATGCACTCCTCACATCGCTGGTCCTCAGCTATCTCTTTTTTCCAGTCTACAGAGCATTATACCAGAGAACAGGAAGGAGGAATCTGAGCGCACTGATTGTCACTTTTTCAATTATTGTTGTTTCTTTACTCTTGCTTATCTTTGTTGCTAATACACTGGGAAAGGAAATCATATCTTTCATTGGATCCACTGGCTGGCTGAATACTCTCCAGCCGACCTTGGGCTGCGCAGACCAAACAAGCCTTTTTTGTGCCACCTCCCAGGATATCGCGGCCTTTATCACAAATGAGAAATACCGGGGCTATTTTGAATTTGCCCTCAAGGCGATCCCTCCAGTCGCCCAAGATGTCAAAGAAGCGGCTTTCCATATTGCAAGGTTTGCCCTGAATATCTTTATTGTCTTTTTTGCAATGTTCTTTATTTACAGGGATGGCCAGGCATTTACCAAGTCCCTTGAGCCGCTCCTCCCCCTATCGGCTGCTGACCGGCGAAGAATTTTTGCCCAGTTTAATGACCTCACGTATGCAATTGTCTATGGAAACCTCATGACTGCTGGCCTTCAGGGCTTAGCTACCTCTCTTGGATTCTGGTTCTTCGGCATACACTCCCCTCTGCTTTGGGGATTTCTTGCTGCCTTCTTTGCGCTGATCCCCTTTGTTGGAGCTTCTCTTATCTGGGGCCCGGCAGGCATCTATCTCCTTGCCACAGGGTTTTCTCAGGGCAACACCGGGGTCATCATATCAGGGATTGTACTGCTCCTCTATGGAGCCCTGGTTATAAGCATGATTGACAATATCCTGAGGCCGAAGCTTATCGGCGACAGGGCAAATGTGCATCCTGTGATTGTCCTGCTGGGAGTTATGGGTGGGCTTGGAGTCTTTGGCTTTATCGGAGTTGTTCTTGGGCCTGTTATCCTGGCTTTCCTGATAACCTTCACAGAGATTTTCAAGAAGGAGATCTTAAGGAAGTAGTAGCTCGAATAGCTACTTGAATATCTCCCCCGTCTCATTGCTCCAGAAAAGCAAATCCAAATGGTCTATCGGAATTCTTATCTCTTCTGAAAATTGCCTGAATCTCTTCTCAATGAGGGAATATCTTTTCTTTGTGAGTGTTCTTGGAAGCGCCTTCAATGCCCCATACTCCTGCAGATTTTTTAAAATATGGCGATCGAGTATTGCGAGATTCCTATGGCCTATGTTCCTCAGATAGTGGCTGGCTTCCTTCAAGCCCATGCCTTTTACATCATGGATAATATAAGAAGCAATCTCTTTTGGGCTCTTCCTTGAAGTCAATTCCTTAAGCACTGCAGGAAACATTTCCCTGAACTCCAGAAGCCTTTTTGCCTTGGTATGGTGAAACCGAATCCTCCCTAAAAATTGTTTTGGATCAATGCCTGAATTCCAAAAATCAGCCTTCTTCATCTCCATAACAGCCTCCCAGCTCCTCTTTCCGCTTGTCTGGGGAGTCAGCAGGCAAAAGCAGCCTTCATAGAAATACTCCTCAGGAGGAATCCGTGAGAATTCAGCCAGCCGCTGCTCTATAGCATCTTTCTTCTTCGAATATTCTTTCTTTAAGCTAGAAATCTTCTTGCGGTCGAGCCTCATAGCAACCCAGAAATCTCCCTCAAAAATTCATCTTTGCTTCGGAATACCAACCCCTTGATTCCAAAGGCTGTCGCTGCTTTGACATTTTTCTGGCTGTCATCTATGTACAGGCATTCAGACACTCCGACTCCAAACTTCTTCAAGACTGCTTCAAAGCATCCCTTCTCAGGCTTCCTTGATCCAACCTGGTAGGAAACAACACCTCCATCAAAATAATCCTGGAAAGGAAAAACTTTGCTAATCAATTCCCAGTACTCCTTTGCATAATTCGTGAGATAGGCAGTCTTGACCTTTTTCCGAAGCTCCCTGACAACCTCAAGCATGGGCTTGTTAGCCTGTTTTAACCGCACGACTTCCTTTGTTGTAGCCTGTGCGTCAAGGTTGAGGTTAAACCTCCGGAACACCTTTGCCCAGACATACTCAAGCGTCACCTCATTTCTCTCAGCCATCTCTATCAGCTTGTTATAATACGGAACAACCTCATCCAGCTTCAATCCATATTTTTTGCAGAACTGCGGAAAGAACTCATTCTCCTCATTTGAAAATAAGACTCCTGACAGGTCAAATATCATCAACTTCATACAAGAAAGAGTTCGGACTGGTTTATTTATGCCTTTCTTTATTCTCCGCATACCTCCCTCCTTTATTTTATAACTATCAAGTGATAAAATCAGAAACATTTATAAATCTACACGTCTTGCCTGTCTGCCATGAATGTTGATATTTTTCCTTCATATATGCCAGCATCATTGCTGCTGAGCATCCTGTATATGGACAATGAGGAGCAGATCTTTTCAATAGCCAATGGAGGGAACAGCCCGCTGAATTCCAAGCAACAGCAATCGCTTACCAAGATATTCCATTTTCCTGGTTTTCGCTCCTACTTTCGCCACTATTTTGACAAGACCTCTGATTTTGGGCCGACGCTCTATCAGCTCTGCCCTGGAGAAACACAGGCTTCTGTGCTCAGCTTTAGCAAAGCACTCAGAGGCAACGGAGATTACCTGCTTGATGTCGGCAGGAAGCCTTTCTTGGGATTTGACGAATCTGGCTTTCCCTATTTTGGAGATGAGATCGAGAATGCCCGTGCGTATCGAACTACTTCAGAAGCACTTGACAGATTTAATCGAGTCAATCCTCTTGATGCCACGCTTTCCACCCTCTGCTCCCTTTGGAACAATGTCTATTCTGCAGAGCATCCCGATTATCATGACCCTATCCAGGCCGCATTTGCCGACACACAAAAGCTGCGCAGGCGATTTAGAATCCCTCTTGGTATCCTGTTAGGGTATCAGTCCACTTATGACTACAAGGTATTTTCTGTTGAGCCTGAGCATGGTGTCAGGAATCCTGAGAAGACGGATGATCTTATTGAGCTTTTCAAGCACCTCAATACGTATCTGCCCTTGTTGTACCCTTCTCTTTATCAGAGGGGCAAGGCGAGGGCACGTGAGCTTGGTCCATTGCGGCTGCGCAAGGAAAGTAATGAAACGGCTGATGGGCTTTATGTTACCCGGAAACCCCTTACTCACGGATCCACAACCCTGGACTTTTCCCTCCATAAGGTTGTTTATAAGGGGGATATCCATAAGACGCCGGAGATTATAGAATCCAAGGCAATAAAAAGGAACCTCAGCCTTGATCAGATCATCTTTGAATTTCCTGCAATTGATTCGATGGCGCTCCTTGTTCCTACACTCTTGCATATCAAATTCGGTATGCTAGGCGATATCGATCATCAGATAACAACAAACTATAAGGGCGTTGAACAAATCATTGATGAGGCCTTTAAGGAAAATCCTGGATGCACCCTCTACGCCCTCAGGAGCTTGGCTGCTGAGCAGGGCATCGAGGATATAGATCCCACCCGCCTAGATGATTTGAAGAATGCGGTTATCGGAAAAATCAGGCCAGCTGAAATCCAGGCTGAGCTCAGCCAGACACTTACTCTGGTGCATCAGGCATCTTTGCTTCACGACGAACTGCGTGAATTAAAAGGCCTAAAGAGCCTCTCAAATTTGGATGAAATTGCGCGCACCACCCAGCAGCTGATCGATTTGAGAAATGCCGAGGCGTATAAAGCATTACAGGGCGTCGAGATGAAAAGAAGAAGGGAGCGATGGAAACCCAACCCCTCTCTTGTGCCTCCAAAATACCCTAAATCCAAATAACAACATTTATATACCTATCCTCCTCAAAAAGCCGCACGGTCTTTTATTAACAAACGAGGTGGTATGATGAAAGGGTATTGTACAACTATTGTTGGTGTGCTTATTCTTGTATTAGCTATCTGGGATATCGCAGTGCCGCTTAAGTGGGCAAGCTGGGGTTTTCTTGTGCTGGGCATTGTTCTCCTTGCGCATGAATCGTCAAGCTGCTGCAAGCCCCGGATGAGCAGCCTTGCGATGACTCCTTCAGCGGCACCGAAGAGGAGAGGAAGGCCAAAGAAGTAGCTTTTTATTTTCTTTTTTTCGCAATCCTTATAAAATCCAACTTAAGCCATAGGCCTTATGGATCACCATAGCCTTCCAGCCAAGCTGGTTCTGGAAAAGCTCCGCACATCTTCTCATGGCTTGTCTCAGGCTGAGGCAGCGCGCCGGCTTGTCCAGTTTGGGCCCAATGAAATCAAGGAAAAAAAAAGTGTCAGGCCGCTCGCCATCTTTCTTGGCCAGTTCAGGAGCTTTGTGATTGGGCTTCTGATCGCAGCAACAGCAATCTCTTTCCTCCTTGGTGAGATTCTCGATGCATTTGTTATCCTTGCCATTATCATCCTCAACGGGATGCTCGGCTTCTTTCAGGAATACCGCGCTGAAAAGACAATTGAGGCGCTCAGGAAGCTTACCTCTCTCAAAGCAATCGTATTTAGAGACGGCAAGGAGGCAGAAATTCCTGCAAGCCAGCTTGTTCCTGGCGATGTTATCCGTGTAGAAACAGGACAGAAGGTGCCGGCAGATGGCAGGATACTTGAGGCTTTTAACCTTCAAACCCAGGAAGCTTCGCTGACAGGAGAGTCATTGCCGCTCCTGAAAGACGCCAGGGAGATTGCAGCTGAGGCGCGTGCGTCAGACAGGACCAACATGCTTTTTTCCTCAACTATTGTTGTTGCAGGACATGGGAATGCAGTCGTGACGCAAACAGGAATGCAGACCGAGATCGGAAAGATAGCGGCCCTTATCCAGCAGCAAAGGCCGGAACCCACTCCGCTCCAGGTCAGGCTTAAGAAATTGGCAACCCTCTTAGGCTCAATTACCGTCGCTGTCTGCATCATTGTGTTTATTTCAGGGGTCATCAAGTCTCCGGAGATTCTCAGGCTTCTTTTCGCAAAAGATTTTTTAGGTTTTCTTCATTCAGCCCGGGACCTCTTTCTCATAGCAGTCAGCCTGGCAGTTGCAGCCATACCTGAAGGATTGCCTGTTGTGGTTACCATCGGGCTGGCTTTGGGCGTGAGAAGGATGGCTGCCAAAAACGTACTTATCAGAAAGCTCCCAAGTGTGGAGACGCTGGGGTCGACCACGGTCATCTGCTCTGATAAGACCGGAACCCTCACAAAGAATGAGATGACTGTAAAGAAGATATACACCAACGGGCATGAGATCGATGTCACAGGGAGCGGGTATGCGATTGAAGGAGAATTCCTTTCGCATGGAAAGAAAGCCAGGAAAAAAGACATTGAGTTCCTCCTGAAGATCGGCAGCCTCTGTAATGATGCAAGATTTATTGATGGCCAGCTGCTGGGGGATCCGACAGAAGGGGCTCTGCTCGTTTCTGCTGCAAAAGCAGGCCTTCTGAAAGAGAGCCTGGAGAAATCTTCACCCCGCTTAGGCGAGATCGGATTCACCAGTGAGCGCAAGAGAATGAGCACGCAGCATAGGCTTGGAGCAAAGACCTATGTCTTTACAAAAGGAGCTCCTGATATCATCCTTGGGTACTGCAACCACATCTACGAGTCTGGAAGGATCAGCAAGCTTACACTTCAAAAAAGGAAGGAGATACTGGCAATCAACCAGAGATTTGCTTCTGAGGCATTACGGGTTCTTGGCTTTGCCTTCAAGCACGCACGGGTTCTTGAGGAAAATGGGCTGGTTTTCATCGGCCTTCAGGCGATGATTGACCCTGCAAGGGAAGAGGTTAAGGGCTCTATCCAGAGGTGCAAGGAAGCGGGAATTAAAGTCGTGATGATAACTGGAGACCATCTGGCCACAGCCCAGGCAATTGCAAAAGACCTTGCAATCGAAGGAAATGCCATGGAAGGAGCAGAGCTTGCAAAGATAAGCCAGAAGGAACTGGAAGACCAGGTAGAGCGTATCGGGGTCTATGCACGCGTCAATCCTACTGACAAAATGAAGATTGTGGAGGCCTTTAAATCAAAGGGAGAAGTTGTGGCAATGACTGGAGACGGCGTCAATGATGCTCCCAGCCTCAAGCGTTCGGATATTGGAATCGCGATGGGTGTCACAGGGACAGATGTTGCAAAGGAGGCATCGCATATGATCCTTACCGATGACAATTTCGCATCGATTGTGCATGCCATTGAGGAGGGAAGAGGAGTGTATGATAACCTCAGAAAGTTCATCGCATTCCTCCTTTCAGGGAATATCGCAGAAGTCCTTATCATATTCTTTGCCATCATCTCAGGGCTGCCTCTGCCGCTTGCCGCCATCCAGCTTCTTGTCATCAATCTCGTGACTGACGGGCTCCCTGCTACTGCCTTGAGCGCAGACCCTTTTGAGCCAAGGGCGATGAAGCGCAGACCTGTAAGCTCCGCGGAGAAGATCTATGGCAGGATGAATGCTTATCTCATCTACTACCCCTGTCTTATGACTCTTGTGGCTCTCTCTACATTCCTATATTTCATCAATACAGGCCAAAGCCTTGTCAAGGCCCAGACTGCAGTGTTCCTTGTGATCACGTTCTTTGAACTCTACCAAGCCTTCTCCTGCAGGTCTCTCCGCTATCCTGTCTTCAAGGTTGGAATCTTCAAAAACCGCTATTTGAATCTTGCAGTTGTTTCCTCCTTCCTTTTCGCTGCCGCAATTGTATTTATCCCCAGCTTAAATCCTATATTCAAGACAGCGCCTTTGACACTCATAGAATTCGGCTCAATTATTGCAGTCTCTTCTGCCGGCTTTATTTATCTGGAGCTTTCAAAGGCTCTCCAGAAGCCTCAAATTTGATATACCACTTATTTGCTTCAGGATCGTATGAAAAGACAACAAAGTACCTCTTTGATTTGTCAAGCGCAAACAGCAAGGGTGAAGGGACTGTCGTCTCGTAGCTTGAGCCCCTTTTATATAGCCTTCGTCTGAGGATCGTTGCCATAGCCAACTTTAGCCTAATGAAGTTTATATACTTATCTATTTCTGAGTGAATTTACTTATCAATAATAGTACTTTTATACTTATTTTTTATCAAATAGCCTGAAATCTTTGTTTAACTATATTGAAAGTAATTAGAATTGAGGCTGGTTATCCAGGAATCCTGAGGAGCAAAGCTTATAATCACTACATGGCGCTTCTACTTCTATGGATATTGCTTTGATCTGCTCACTGAAAGATCCAGCAAGCGTGAATATGAATCATGGCTTTGCCTTCTTTGAAGAAACAAGGGAGAGGTTTCAAGGATGTCTTGTCTATCAATACCGCCTTTCACCCCACATGCTCAGGCTTTACACAGTCGAGGATGAGCTGCTCTCTATGGCAGTATTTCCAAAGGCAGATCTCCTGATCTTCCTCTCCAAGCACCGCAGCAAGGAAAACACTCCAAACTTCACAATCCATGCTCCTGGAAACTGGGGAAAAGCAGAGTTTGGGGGGCAGGAGGGGAAACTTTGCCCAACCAGCGCATTCTCTCTCAAATCACTCTTTATCGGGATGTCAAAAACTGCTGGGCTTCCGGTAACTCTGGAGCCTACGCACCATGGCCCTTATACAGAGATTCCGAGCATTTTTGTTGAAATAGGGTCAACAGAAAGGGAATGGAGCAACAAGGAATATGGAGCGCAGATTGCAGAATCCATCCTGAACACATTAAAAAATCCGGCAAAGAAATACAAGCCGGCATTGCTCCTCGGAGGGCTTCATTACAATGATGCTGCAAACAAAATACAGAAAAACTCCGGCTTAGCCATCGGCCATATCTGCCCGAAATACAGCCTTCCTTATGTCAGCAAGGCGTTGCTCAGCCAGGCGATAGAAAAAACAACAGAAGGGATTGATGTGATTCTCGTGGATTGGAAGGGCATGGGAGAGGAGAAACAGAGAATCCTCAATCTTCTTGACACAATGAGCCTTCCCTATGAACGAATGCAGAGGATAGCACTAGAGTAGATACTACTGATCCTACCTCTTACCTTTCTTTTCCTGCTTCTGCTTTTCAGGGGCAGCTTCTTTCTTTGGAGCAGCCTCCTTCTTTGCCCCAGCCTCTTTCTTCTCGCCTTCCTTGGCTCCTTCTGCTTTTGCCCCTTCAGCTGCTGCAACCTCAACAGGAAGCAATTCAGTAACAATCGCAACAGGTATGCCTTCCGCAAGCATGCGGTTCTTGATCTCTGAACGCACTTTCCCCTGCATCTCTGAGATAATGAGCTTACCCTTGGCAACAAACTCCTCTCTGCGCTTCTCGATCTCTTCAGCCAGCCGCTTTCGCTCTTCTTCAAGATGTTTGAGTTCCTGGGCTGTGAGTTCAGTCTTCTCAGTCCTGATCTCCTCATTAAACTTTCCTTCATTTACCAGCCGGATTGCCTGCTTTGCGTCAACACCCTGGACAAGGATTCCCATTGAATTGCAGCTGCCAATAATCTCCTTCACATTCTCCTTCAATGTCTTGCCAAGGAGGCTGTCTTGCTTCATCTTGGCTATCTTGATGATCTGCTCAATCCTCAAATCAGCAACCTTGTCTGTTAAGGGGTTCTTGGCTCCCTTTTCAACACCAGCTTCCTTAAAAATCAATGCAGATGAAGGAGGGGTTCCAACTGTTACCTCAAATTCCTTTGTGCCTGAATCCACTATAACTTTGATTGGGACCTGCATCCCTTTGAAATCTGCAGTCTTCCTGTTTATTTCAGAAACCACCTGGCCTATGTTTACTCCAAGAGGCCCGAGCTGAGGCCCGAGAGGAGGGGCCGCTGTTGCTTTACCGCCCGGTACAAGCGCCTGAACTGATTGTGTTGCCATTTGAATCTCACTTATATCTCAGTATCCTCATCTTCAGGAATCCTGGAGCTCTCGTCTTTGGTATCTCTCCTAATAACCTTGACTGCGTCCATCTTCATCGTCATTGGAATTGGCACCGCAGCTCCGAGCAATTCAACCACCACGTCTTCCTTGATCTTGTCAATCCTTTTTATCTTTGCCTTCTCTCGCTTGAATGGCCCCGAGATGATCTCGACGATATCATTCTTCTCGATATTCACTTCCTTCTTGACCTGCTCAAGCATATGGCCAACCTCATTGAAGTCGATACTGTTTGGCAATACCCCCCTTGCATAAGGGACATTAAACGCAGCCTGCTCAGCATCACTTCTGGAAGCAGCCTCAACAAAGATGTACCCTCTCATGCCGTGCGGCTGCACAACTGCATAGACTCCAAGCTTCCTCTTCCGCGCATTCGAGCTCACAAAGTCCATGACCTGTGATTCCCGGTTTGCTGTAGTCCGGAGCGCATAGAGCTGAGAGCCCAGCCCAGCTTTCTCACTGGCTCCTTTCTCGTCCACTTCAACTTGATCCTTTTCCATAGAATCTTCATCCAAATAATAGCGCGTCAATCAGATGGACCAAAAATCCAACCAATCCAATGATGACCATCCCCAATGCAGACACCTTCACTATAGTCTTGAATTCAAACCCTGACGGCTTCTTTGTAATCCGGAATACTCTCCTGCATTCAAGCACAAACCCCTTGAACCTCTGCCACTTCGTAGGCTCTGCAAACCCTTCCATTCTCAGCAGGATTAGACAGGGGTTTTTAAAGGTTTTGGAGACAGAAAACAGATTTCATCGGTAGCTTAATAAATAAACCGTGCTTCCCCCCAACATGGCAAAATTCCAGCAGATGTTGATTTCCGCGAATAGAGCAGCTACAACGATCACTACTTTTAAAGCACCAGAACCCATAAGGGTTATTGAAAGCGTCAAGCAGCAGAGAGAAGTTCTGCAAAGAGAATTTGGATATAAAACAAACGATCCTAAAATAGGCCTTGTCTCTTTTCATACCTTTGATCCTGGGAACGCATCTCGACTTGGAATAGGTTTGATATTAGCACCGGGCATAACTATCATGGATGATAAATGGGCTCAAAGAAATCTTTATCCTCGTGGGGACCCCCTTGATGCCTTCGATAGATATGATATGCATATGCCCAACACTTTTGCACTCAAATATTCTCCAAAGCTAAGCCAGGGGGCTTACATGCATGTCTCAACGTTTGCACTGGTTGTTGGCTATGATGGAAACAAGGACTTTGACCAAACCTATGCCCTCCTTGTAGAAAAGAAAACCGGTCAGCAGCAAGCAGGAGCAATATCTATTGCAAATCAGGGCATAGAAGCGCATCAAGTTAAAAAAGAAGGCAAGGCGATTGACGAAATAAGTCTTGAGACAGAGATGTTCCGGAGAGCTATTAGGTATGATGCAGCAACCACGCTAATGCTTGATGAAGCCCAGATGAAGGGATATCAAGATATTGGCCTTGCATTAATGCCGGGGAGTGCTGATGCAGGTGGGCTCCTCGTTGCAGAGATTAATGCTGCTGAGCTTGAAAAAAGATACCAAGAGGATTCTGGAAAGAAGAAGCCTATCATGGTCAAGACAGCAGAACTGAGCGACTTCCTGAGATCAGGGGTAGAGGTCAACTCACTCTTGGAAGATACTGCCTTAGGATCTATCATCCACAACAGAGAAAGATTTGGCGCTCTTTATGAGGAAGCGTTAAAGCATAAAGTCTCTTGATTTCTTCAATCCACAAACTCAATCCCAAGCCCGCATCACAGGCACTCAACCCCTTTCAGTTAACTATTTAAACTTCTCCGGCTTTATAACCTGCGATGGCAAAACAAATAACAGTAACGGTTCTCGTAAAGCAGGAGGATACTGGCTATTCAGTAGTATGCCCTGAATTGAATGTGGCAAGCCAGGGAGAAACCTTTGAAGAAAGCATTGCTAATATCAAAGAAGCTGTAGAGCTCTACATTGAAAGCGCAGAAGAGCTTGGAATTATGGATGAAGTTCTTGAGCAATTGGGCATCTCAAAAAAAGATTTCAAGCAAGGCAAGATTGTTCCAAAAATTGTTACCGCAAGCGTTCCTGTAGAGATTACAATTTAAGATGAAACTGCCTGTTGTTTCTAGCGATGAAGTAATAAAAGTCCTTCAAAAAGGAGGATTCTCAATGGTCCGGCAGAAAGGCTCTCACATGTCGTTCCATAAACTGGAGCAAGGGAAAACCCTCCTGGTCGTTGTTCCCAGAAGAAGGGAAATCAAAAAGGGGACGTTACTTAGCATCATCAAACAAGCAGGGATGACAAGAGAAGATTTTATAAGAAGCATTCAATGAACCCTAAGAAACATTCAATAACCTCCTCATTCTGTGGCAATACACACTCTTTAATCCACAAACTCAATCCCAAGCTCGTCATTGACGCTTTCCGGCTTGAGCTTAGGCTTGTTTCCAAGAATCTGCGTTGATTTCACTCCGGTCACGATCAGCATTGCCCGGATTGTCTTCTCGAGGTCATCGTAAATCTGTGCACCCCAGATAATCTTGGCATCAGGGTCCAAGCTGCTTGAGACTGTCTCTACCACCTTCCTTGCCTCATTCAGGGTCATATCAGGGCCGCCAGCAACATTAATCAGGGCGCCGTTTGCCCCTGCGATATCCACATCCAGAAGAGGGTTGGCAATTGCCTTCTCAACAGCTTCCACTGCCCGGTTTTCAGTGTCAGACTCTCCCACTCCAATCATGGCAATGCCTCCTTTTCCCATCACTGCCCGGATATCAGCAAAGTCAAGGTTCACCAATCCAGCTTTGGTCACCATCTCAGCGATCCCCTTGACCGCGTTTGTGAGGATCTCATCAGCAACTTTGAATGCTGTATGCAGGGGCAGATCCGGAGCAAGCTCAAGCAGCTTGTCGTTTGGAATCACAATCAGCGTATCCACGCTCTGCTCCAGCTTCTCCAGGCCAATCATGGCATTTTCATATCTCCTATGGCCTTCCATGGAAAAGGGCAGGGTGACGATTGCTATGGTCAGTGCACCGACCTTCTTGGCAATCTCTGCAATTACCGGTATACTTCCGGTTCCGGTTCCTCCGCCAAGGCCGCAGGTGAGGAAGATCATATCGCTGCCGTGCAGCAGCTTTTTCAGTTCAGCTTCTGTCTCCCGGGCAGCCTCTTCGCCTATTTTTGGATCAGAGCCAGCTCCGAGGCCGCGCGTGATCTCCTTCCCGATGAGGACTTTCTTGTCAGCTGACGTATAGAGCAGATCCTGGGCGTCTGTATTCACTGCCACAGTCTCAGCGCCAGCCACTCCTACTTCAGTGATCCTGTTGATCGTATTGTTTCCGCTTCCGCCGCAGCCAACAACTTTTATCGTTGCACGATGCTGCTGAAGGATCTTTTCAAGCTCAGCATCCATCTCATTCGTCTTTGAAATCCGCTTTACTGAGCTTGCGTCAATCTTTACCCCTGGCTTCTGATACTGCTTTGGCGCAGGTACTGGTTCACGAGGAGCGGCTCCCCCTGAATCAAAGTACTCTTCAACTGTTGGCTTTTCCCCCTCATCCATAGAACTCCGGCATGCTCAGGTCTTATTTAAATGTTTTCATTGGCCAATACTAAACTTTCACTGTCTGAACCTTTTCCTTCTCCACAACGAACCCAACCTCTTTTATCTTTGTGAGGCCTGCAACCTTCTTGGAAATGTCCTCTGCTATCTCTTTTGGGATTTCGGCTGGGACTGTAACTATTGCCTTCTGCTCGTTCAGCTCTATCTTGGGCTTTATCCCAAGCAATGCTTTCATCAAGGATTCAACCTTCAGCTTTTCATCATCAACGATCCTGTTGATTCTGATATCATACACTACTTCTTTTCCTGCCAAGGGATGGTTGAAGTCAACAATCACCCTGCCTCCTGTTACTGTCCTTATAATACCGCCAATGCCATCAATATTTACTGTAAGCCCCGGAACAGGCATAATCTTTTCCTTGGAGAATGAAGACGTTGGAACCATTCTGAGCAGCTTGGGATTCTTCTTTCCAAATGCCCTTTCTGGCGGGAGAGTAATCGTGTAGACTTTTCCTACCTCTTTTCCGGCAAGCTCTGCCTCAAGGCCAGGCAGCATATGCTTCTCTCCCAGGCAGATCACCTGCGGCTTAAATTCAAAATGAGAATGCTGCAATCCTGAGTCCTTTGCAACAGAGGCATGCGTAGTGTCGAAGACGCTTCCGCCAGCCCTTCCGGTGTACTCAACCTCGATAAAGTCCCCTTTCTTGGTAGACACCATACTCAAAAGGGAAGAAGGCGCTTATTTAAACCTTTTGATGAAGGTAATGATGTCTTCGGCAGCCTTCCCGGCAGAAATGTGTGAAGTATCCACAACATAATCATAATTTGCCCTTTTAAAATAATCGAGCTGGTAGTATCTCTTATATCTCCTTTTCTCAGAGGCGATCCTCTTCAGAATATTCTCCTTGGTTTTCTTCAAAGAGATATTCTCTGCCTCATCCTTCCTTTTCGTCTGATACACTCGTTTTGCTCCGGTATCAAGGTCAACATCAAGAAATATCTTAACTGATCCTGGAATAAAATGCCAGCCTAATCGGGAGTCAATGACAAAATTATCCTGAGCATTTCCAAGATTGCTCTGCTTCTTGTCCAAAAGCTCATCAATCTCCCTGCTCTTCTCAGCAATCCTGCTCAATTCCAGCAAAGAAATGCCTTTCTCAACAGCAATCTCACCCATGAGATCTCCAATAGAATAATGCTTGATCCCTAATTTTTTTGCAACCAGCCCGGCGACTGTTGATTTTCCGCTTCCTGGCATGCCTGAGATGGTGATGATCATAGGAGGCTTGACCCAGAATGAGTATATAAATATTAACGTATCTGAACAAGACCGTCCTTTGTCGCAGCCATTCTCCTTGGAATCACACGAACCCCTTCAGTGTAGGGCTTTCCTGCGGCATTCTTTGGAAGAAATCCCCTTCGCATATCTGCCTCATCATCAAATCCTATCTGAACGCCCTGCTCAACCTGCGCTCCGCTGTCAATGATGGTTCCCTTTATGCAAGCTCCCGGCTGAATAACTACATCATTATGGGTAATCACGTCTGTAAGGGTGCTGTCTTCAGCTACTGATCCCGGGCCTAAAATTACATTCTCAAGTGAGCACTTCTCAACAATACACCCCGGAGATGCCAAATAGCGGCCGTTGGAAGTAATCCCATAAATCTTTGCAGGCAGGGTATGCCCATTAAGGAAATTCCATATCCTCCATTTTTTATTATATAAATCAATTGATTTGGGTAATGCCTTCACCTGATCCATTGACGCATCAAATAATGCGCGTACCGTCCCAACATCGATCCAGTTTAACTTTTCTTCTTCACCGGTCTCTGTTGGAATCCTGTTTGTCGTATAGGTATACGCATGCAAGTGGCGGTCGTTTACTATTCTCGGAAACACATTCTTTCCAAAATCTATATCCTCTTCACCAATATACGATAATGCCGACGTCTTAAAAATATAGATGCCCATATTTGCCAGACAGTACCCAGGAAAATCCGGCATTTCCGGTGGATCTTCCACTTTCTCATGAAATCCTGTTATTCTCCCGCCTTTCTTGGTTTCCATGACCCCCAAGCGGGCAGCATCTTTCTTCAGAACGGGTAGAGCAGCGATACTAACATCAGCGTTTTGCTTCGTATGCTCATTCAGCATTTGATTGAAATCCATCTTATAGATGTGGTCAGCGCTCGCAACAATAACATACGATGGGCGAAGGTGATTAATCTCACCTAGATTTTCGAGTACTGCATGCGCCGTTCCTGCATACCCTCCTCCCTCAATCTGGGCATTTCGATGGTCAATAAACTCATCAATAGATCCAACCAGCGGCCTCCAGTTTTTAGACACAAACTCGTTTAATGCATTACTCTTGTGTTGTGTGTACACATGAATCCTCCTAAAATTTGAATTGACGAGGTTGCTTAATGGAAAGTTTATGAGCGGAATGCTCCCTATATAAGGAACCAGCGGCTTGGGAATCTCATCTGTGAACGGGGCTAGCCGCTCTCCCCTGCCCCCAGCTAATACAATTGAAAGTACTTCCTCCATACAAAAAAAAGATCTTAGAGACCTTATAAATGTTTCGATTAATTACTATCATAAAGTAATTACAAAGTCACTTAAGCCACCACAACCTTCTGCCCTCTAATGAAACTATCCATCATCGGCTCTTCAAGCAAAGACACCATCCTTAAGAACAGCAAGATAAGCCAGGAGGACCTCAACGCATTAATCAGCCAATTAGGGACGTACGCAGCATCCTTGGCTGCAGAGCTCATCATTGTGCCGGATGAAGGCATCCCTTTCGAGATTGCAAAAGCTTACAAAGAAGCAGGCGGCCATAAGGTGACAGGAATTGTGCCTTTATTGGACAAGAAATTCGGCGTTGAGCATATCAGGGAATTCATCGGCATCCTGGACGAAACTGTAGATGTTAAGACCTGGTATGAGGCAGACGGAGAGATTGCTTCCTTTGGAGACCTCTGCATCTGCATTGGGCTTTCTCCGGGATCCCTGGTGGAAATCTGCATGATGAAATACCATGCAAAGTTCTTGGACAAGAAGATCCCCCTTATTATTTTTGAAAATACGTTCTCCGGAAAACTGCCCGAGGAGATTAAGGAGCAATTATACGAGCTAACCTATGTGCAAAGAATGGATGAACTTGCCGATGTTGTGAAGAAGAGATTTCTTAGCTAGGATTTAACAAAAGAAGCAGGATCTCTCGGATATATCACACTTCCTCTCTCTTAATTGTTTTATCGCTGTCAAAATCCTTGTTTCCAACATATCCTCAATTATCACGAAGAATGCTGCTCATTTTAAAAGAATCAACAGAATAAAAGTTATTTCGTATTAACGCCGTCATTCTTTTCTCTTTATCCACCTCTCAACCTTCTTCAAGCTCCAGCAGTTGACAATATCCTCCTTCTCAAGCCAGCCTCTTCTTGCAGTAAACACAGCATATCTCATGTTAGGAAGCTGCAACGCCGAATGGCTGTCTGAGTTCGTCGAAAAGACACATCCATATTTCCTTGCTTCCTGGATCATGGTGTCATTTAGGTCAAGCCTCTTCGGCTGGCCATTGATCTCCAAAGCCACATGATTCTTCTTCGCAGCCTTAAACACCTCGCTCCAGTCAGCATCAGCTCCCTTTCGCTCAAGCAGCAGCCTTCCTGTAGGATGCGCCAGGATATGCATGTTTCCAGACTCTATCGCAGAAAGGTACCTTTGGGTAATCTTTTCCTTTGGCTGCTGCAGTCCCATATGCACAGATCCAACCACAATATCAAGATGCTCCAACAGGCTCTTATCAATATTCAGCTTTCCTTTATCATTAATATCTACCTCAGCCGCCCTGAATATGTTAATTGATGATCTCTTCTGCGCTTGCCTGATCTCCTCATGCTGCTTCAACAGTGCCTTTTTGTCCATTGCTTTTGCAATCTTCAGTCCCATATGATCTGAAATTGCCATAAAGTGGTATCCCAACCGATTGCACGCTTCAGCCATCTGCTTAACAGAATCAGCACCATCACTATATGTTGTATGCATCTGAAAGTCTCCATGAACGTCCTGCAATGAAACGAGATCAGGAAGGCTTCTCTTCTGCCCTGCTTCGATCTCCCCCCTATCCTCCCTCAGCTCAGGAGGCATCCATGCAACGCCCAATCTCTTGTAAATCCCTTTCTCGTCCTTTCCGGCTATCATCTTCTTTCCCTTAAACAGCCCGTACTCAGATAATTTATACCCTTTCTTGATTGCAATCTGCCTGAGGTGGATGCTGTGCTCCTTTGACCCATAGAAATACTGCAGACCAGAGCCCCATGAAGCAGCAGGAACATTCCTCACATCAACCTGTATTCCAGATTTCAGGATGACGGATATTTTTGTCTCCCCTTTCACCAAAACCCTTCTGACAGATTCGAGCTGAGAAATAAAATCAAAGGTCTTCTCCACATCAGAGCTTTGGATAAGAATGTCAATATCTCCGATGGTCTCTTTCTTCCTCCCTAAAGACCCTGCAATCTCAACCTTCTTTACTTCTCTCTGTTTTCGCAGAACCTCCTGAATGGCCTCAGCCTCAGGCAGTGCAACCCCGAGCAAAACCCTTCCTTTGCTTTTCTGGCTGAACTGGATTCCCTGAAGAAATCTCTGCTCGCTCTTCTCTCCAAATCCCTTTACTCCTTTCAACTTTCCCCTCTTAATGATCCTCTGCAAATCTTCTGGATTCCTCACCCTGAACTTCTTGTACAAAAAAGCGATTTTCTTTGGTCCAATGCCCTCTATCTTCTCTAGGGCCTCAATATCGATTGGCAGCTCCTTTCGTAATCTTTCAAATGCCTGGATCTTTCCTGTTTCGATATATTCAACAATCTTCTTTGCAAGCGACTCTCCAATCCCCGGAAGCTCCTGAAGCTTTCCCTGCTTTGCTAGTTCAGCAATATCCTCATCTAATTCTTCAATCGTCATTGCTGCCTTTCGATATGCCTGAGGCTTGAACTGCTCTTCTTTTATTTCAAGGTAGTCAGCCATCTTATAAAAGATGGATGCGATCTCTGGATTCTTCATATGCTGGTTGAGGGGAAATGGCTATTTATAGGTTGCGGAAATCTTTTTATAAGACAGAGGTTCTCTTCCTGCGAATGGCAGAAAGCATTGCCTTGAGCACAGCGGATTTGATCCGAATCAACAGGGATCTGCCGGTTCATAACCTTGCAGAAATAGCCGGGATTCCTGAAGAGTCAGTTGCTACCCTTCTCCGCATGTATGGCTATGAGCCTATCTATGCTTCAGAGCGGCTTGCGCCTTCTTCAAAGATGAATCGCACGCATATCACCATTCCTCAGGCAATGGAGAAGAATAGGCTTTCTTATGAACAACTCAACGATGCGATTCTCGCAGGAGAGCTTGCTGCCATAAGGCCTGAAACGAATTCAGATTCCTACTGGTTATCGCCTCGAGACGTACAGAAAGTTGCCGATAGGATTAAGAATGGAGGCATAAAGCCAAGAAGAGATCTCCGGTCTGAAATGGCAAGGAAAGAGCGGAAGCTTTTCTTTCCTGAAGATGGCCCAAGCCATGAGAAGCGTTTTCTTACCTATCTTTGCCAAGTGCCGCTGCTCACCCGAGAGGAAGAACAGGCTTTGCTGAAACAAGTGAGAGAGGGAGATGAAGTAGCTATCGATGATCTCATAGAGGCTAATGTTAGGCTTGTTTACGGGAAGGTGCTTGCCAATTATAAAAACTGCCCTAGCCTTGAGCCGATGGATCTTTTTCAGGAAGGAATCTTCGGGTTGCAGCGCGCTGCATTCAATTACAGCCCCGAGAAGCGCCATCCTGAGACAGGAGCACCATTGAAGTTCAGCACCTACGCCACATGGTGGATCAACCAGACGATTATGAGAGCAATCGTCAATCAAGCGTTTACGATTCGGATTCCTGTCCATGTCTATGAGCGGCAGCATGCTATTGCAAAATGGGTGTTAAAGTTTATAGACGAGAGTGGAGTGGAGCCAAGCATAGAACAGATCATCTCTGGATTGCCGCAATATAAGCTCTCCCAGATTAAGAGTGATATCAAATACATGACCTGGACTCCTTCTGGCCCTGATTTTAATTTTCATGAAGAGCCGATGCATTTGGATGATTTGTTGAAGGAGGGTGAGCATGATACCTTCCACGAAATTATCGCTGATACAAAACTTCCGTCGCCTGCTGCAGCAGCCATAGATGCTGAAGAAAGGCAGAGGCTGGAAACTCTTTTGGGCAATCTTCGCTTCACACACAAACGCCAGGTCTCAGAGCGGGATAAAGCAGTCTTTAGCATGCGTTATGGTCTTCAAGATGGCATCAGCCACACTTTGCAGGAGGTTGGTGATGAGTTTGGAGTAACAAGGGAGAGAATCCGGCAAATTGAAACAACGATTTCTAGGCTGATAAGCGCGAAAGCTAATTATCGTCCTCTTGACATTCAGTATAGACTCCATATGAAAAATGAACTTTCTCATATCTTGGAGGCAAATCAAAACACACAGCCTTATCTTGAAATGTTTTTTCATAAGTACGGGTATGTTGACGGAAAACAGCATACCTATGCAGAGCTCGCTGCCTCTTATAATGTTCCGCGATCCTCTATCAATAAAGGAACGCTCCGTGTCCAGGCTAGCCTCAAGGAGAATGGAATCATGTTTGATGGAAGGATTCATTTTACAGAACAACAGCTTGAGCAGGCATTGAATGGGGTCAGAGCTTTGCAGCAGCACAAGGACTGGTATAAGCTCCATTTTGGCTTGAATGAGCATAAGATACGGCATTCGTATAAGGATATTGCTGTTGGATACCATGTTTACTCTAACCTTGTTGAGGGCGCGATTGACAATCTCAGATGGAAGGTACAGCAGCACATCATGGAGGATGCTCTTAGGGAGCGTCGTGGCGCTTGATTGTAGTGGCGCTGAGTTTTCCACTAGGGCGCCGTTCTTGGCTTAACCTGCCATACATTTATATTAAACAAAACAATCCATCATTCCATGGATCGGTCAAAGTATATCAATCGCAGAGCATTCCTGCTCCTGACTCTGGCAGCGTGTTCATCAGAAGACAGCTATATCACTTCTTTTTACGGCAAGCCAGTCCCAAAGCAGCATAAGAAAGCAGGCAGGATACTCCTTGATATGCTTCTTGAAGACCCGCAAGTAACTGAGAGCATTCATGGTCTTGCCTATCACTCTCAGAAAGGATGTGAGGTAGCAACAGCGTATTCATTGACATGGAATTCCAAGGAGACTCTCACAGCTTTGATGGAATCTCCAACCTTTGCAAGATTTAATCTTGAGGAAACGAACTGGGCTCCTGCAAATACCCCTGACAATGCATTGAATATGCTTGTTAATCCGACAGACAGCTTTGAGTGGTATCCTGATAAGTTTTATATGGTGAAGCTCTATATCTCCAAAAAAGACGATATGATCGATGGTTGCGTAATTGCAAACGTCGTAGGGCCGTTCAATAACCGGACAAAGAGGCAGCAGCTCAGCGAAATCAAGGGGTTGTAGTGTAACTTGGTATCACTCCACCTTCGGGAGGTGGCAATGGGGGTTCGAATCCTCCCAACCCCATATCTTTTTATATCCGGAGTTTCTCCTTTGGGTTCTATGGGGCAAACCCTCGTCCAATATCCCTCTCTTGGGCCAGTTGATGAATCCTACACGACATCCTTTCCTGTTATTCTCAAGCTCAGAACTTTTTATCAAACACATTCAATCAATAATGACGCGCTTCATGCGGCAGCGCTCACTGTATCAGATGACAATGCGCACATGTGCAACACTTATACTGATGATGGAAGTAGATGGTATGGAGTAACCATTTTCAAGAAAGGCCCTATTGCCCAGGCTGCCATCCTGTTCCCTTATCACACTGAAAAGGATAAGCTGACAGTTCTTCAGAGCTGCAGCGATTCTGACCTTGCTGCTCTGCTCAGGAACGAAATTGACGAGCTTTCGTCCATTGAGGCCGCTCTTTCAGCTCCTGAGTCTCACTCCATTCGGGTAGAAGCATGGAATGATAGAATTAACGGATTATCCAATCCGTAGGCGCTTATGCATCAGCTTCTTTACACACTCTGAATTCACCAGTGTCTCAAATGTTCCTGGCTTCTCTCCTGCAGCAATCTGCCTGAGGATTTCCCTCACAATCTTGCCTGACCTGTTTTTCGGCAATTCATCTACAAAAATGACAGAGTCTGGCTTTGCAAAATGGCCAAGAGAGTCTGCTACCCTCGTAATCAGCCTGCTTTTTAGAGCTTCACTTTTCTTGACCTTCTTCAGCACAACAAATGCAGCTATAGCAGAGCCTTTGATTTTGTGCGGAACTGGCACAACTGCGGCCTCAGCAACAGCGCTGTCTGCAGCTAAGCTTGCTTCAACCTCTGCTGCCCCTATGCGATGGCCGGCCACCTTGAGCACATTATCAATCCTGCCAAGCAGCCAGTAATCTCCATCTCTGTCTTGCTTTGCCTGGTCTCCAGTCAGATAAAAAGTCTTAAAGCTCAACTGGTAATTTTCATGGGTGTGGACTCCTTCTTTTCCAAGGGTTATTCCTGCGCCAGGCCAAGGCTTTGTTAGTGTGAGGAGTCCGTTTTCTCCATGCTTTACAGGCTTGCCTTTTTCGTCAACAATTAATGGAGCAACTCCAAAAAACGGCTTCATGGCAGATCCCGGCTTGAGGGAGAAACAAGCAAGCGGAGAGATCATGATGCCTCCTGTCTCAGTCTGCCACCAGGTATCTACAATAGGGCATCTCTTCTTCCCAATAACTGTATAGAACCATCTCCAGGTTTCAGGGCCTATGGTCTCGCCTACGCTCCCTAGAAGCCGCAAGGAAGAGAGATCGTGCTTCACGACCCAGGAATCTCCATAGCGCTGCAATGCACGAAGGCCAGTTGGCGAAGTATAGAACGTATTCACCCTATACTTTTCTATGAGCTGCCACCATCTATCCGGAGATGGATACTCAGGAGCGCCCTCATACATAAAGAGAGTGGCATTGTTCAATAGCGGGCCATACACAAGATAGGTATGGCCTGTGATCCATCCAAGATCTGCTGTGCACCAGTAGACATCATCCTGGTAATCAAAAATGTATTTGAATGTTGCTGTAGCATAGACTGCATAGCCTCCATTGAGATGCATGATTCCCCTTGCTTTGCCTGTTGAGCCTGAGGTGTAGAGGATAAAGAGGGGATCATTGCTTCTCATCCATTCTGGAGCGCATACAGCAGAAGCATCTTTCATCTCCTCCTCCCACCAGAGATCCCTTTCCGGCTTCCAAGCAATTTTGCTGTTGGTACGCTGAACGACAAGGAGATGCTTTACAAACCTTAAGCCATGAACAGCCTTATCCGCAATATCCTTCAAGGGAATGATCTTTCCTCTTCTGAAACCTCCGTCTGCTGTGATTACAACCTTGCTCTTTGAGTCTGCGATCCTCTCACGAAGGCTCTGGCTGCTGAAGCCTGCAAAAACGACAGAATGAACTGCCCCTATCCTTGCGCAGGCAAGCATTGCAATGAGTGCTTCAGGAATCATAGGCATGTAGATGCATACCTTATCTCCTTTCTTCACACCTCTTTTTTTCAGAACATTTCCGAGCTTGCATACTTCAATGAGAAGCTCCTGGTAGGTGTATTTGAGCTGCTCTCCAAACTCTCCTTCCCAGAATAATGCTGTTTTCCATGGGTTTTTTGCAGCATGCCTGTCCAAGCAATTGACGCTGAGGTTTAATTTTCCTCCGATAAACCAATCTGCTCCGTCTCTCGTTTTCCTGAACGAGGCGGAGAACTTCTTCTTCCATGTAATCTCTGAAGCCATTTTTCTCCAGAACCTCGAAGGGTTTCGAATGGACTCATCATACATCCTTGTATACTGCCTGGAACTAATCAGAGGCTTCTTCTTGAGGTTTGGCTTGTAAATCATGAAATCCTATCAGAGAATGGGAGTTTATAAAGTTTTATACATTGTTAAATACCTTGTTAAGCCTGTTTTTGAATACTATTGAGAATGAATCCTCCTTTTTGAGAGGACAAAATTCTAAGATGAAAAAGATTCTTAAGCTTCTGGTTGCTTTCTGCAATACCCTTCCCCGTCATTGGCGTATCTCCAGTGATTAAAGTCGCTTAATATGTCCAAGTATCTATCTCTCATCCCCTTGTATAGCGTACCCTGCAAGCTTTCAAGGGTTGTTGCACCCAACCACGCCGCGCCGCCAAGCGCAATGTAGCAACTTTGTTCAAAGGAATCCTGGAAGAGATTGGATTATCAAAAAATGAGATCAAGGTATATCTCGCCCTATTAAAACTGGGCAAATCCACTTCATGGAAGCTTACAGCAGAAACAGGGATCCAGGTATCAGCGTTATATTACTGCCTTGATAACCTCATCAAAAAAGGCTTGGTCAGCTATATCATGATAGCAAATAAAAAGCACTTTCAGGCAGCATCACCAGAACACTTAGTCCAATTGTTAGATACTAAGAAAAAACAAGTAGAGGCAATTCTTCCAGAGCTAAAGGCAATCCAAAACGAGACTGAAGAAAGAATACAAACTAATGTGTATGAAGGGTATAAAGGATTCAAAGGTGTTTATGATAGACTGTTGAGGGTAATGAAAAAAGGGGGTACCTACTATGTTTTTGGGGCCAGGCAGATAGGAGATCCCACAAATGAAACCCTGCATCTTCTGTTCTTGAATTTTCATAAGCAGAGAGAAAAACAAGGCATCAAAGCAAAAATATTGTTCAACAAAGATGTCGAGAAAGAGGTCAAAAAAGCCGCAAAGGACTTCAAGCATATGAACTATAGGTTTATTGATACAAAAAACAATTCATTTATTCTTATATACGACAACAGGATCGTTAATTTTCTTTACACACAAAGATTGATTGCAATAGAAACAATATCAGAAGATGTTTATCAGTCCTACCGGCAGTTCTTCGAAGAGATGTGGAAGGCTGCGGCTCCTTGACTCCGTTATTTCCTCAATCTGCCAAAGCTCTCAACCAGATCAATCACATACTTCCCTTCAGCGAGCTTGAAGATGAGAGGATCCTTCTTGAATAGATGGACTAAGTCAAGCTCGTACTTCCCGGGCTGCTTAACATTGATTGCCTCGATATCAAGGAAGACCGGCTCGTCTTCATCCACCTTGCTCCCAACAATATCCAGGATATCCCTCTCAATCTGCTGCTTGTCATCTTCGGTAAGGTTCAATGCGTCTGCTTTCTTCCTGGCTTCCTCCAGCTTCGCTGCTTTCACAAAAAAAAACAGCCGCGCACCGCAGGGGCAACCCTTCAGGATCTGGTCAGCGCCGTCTTCATAGAATGTGTTGCACCTAACACATTGGTGAGGCATGCTTATTTCCTCTTCTTGCGGTCATTAATATACATCTCAATCTTATTTGGGTTCTTCTTGATCTCTTTCACGATGCTCGCAGGCCCGATAATGGTGAACCCTACCCGGTTGCCAAGAAGCAGCGTAGCCATGGTTCCCTTCAGCTTTCCGACAAAGCCTGCGCCAAGGGTTTCAGGGTTAATCACTGCCAGCTCAATGCCTTTGAACTTGTTGTTGATCTCTGACATGGTCATGGAGATAAGGTTAGCTTCCTCTTCCTTAGCCAACCTTCCTTCGAGCAGCACAATCTTGTCCTGCTTCGCAACATCCAGAACCTTTTTTATCCGTTGCTCTGGCTGAAGCGGCTCCATTTCTCCATACGGCACAAATTGAATGGTTAGCATTTCCTTACCCCACTAATGCAAATAATGACTCATAAAAGGTATCCATATGGTCCCCGTACTTCGCTGAAATCCCAACGACTGAGTACTGGGGGAACGCTGCCTGTATCTTCTTAATACTTGACCTTTTTAAATCTATTTTGTTTGCAACGATCATGACCGGTATGTTCCTCGCCTGAAGGTTGCCGATAATCGTGACATTAACCTGGGAATACGGATCTTTGGTGGCATCAATGATGACCACTACTGCGTCCATGTCATCCAGCCATTTAATCGCCTCGATCACCCCCCTTGTGGCCTCTTTCGCACGCTTCTTGGCATCCTTCTCTGCGAGCCCTTTCCTCATGAATTCCTCATAGTCAATCTTAGTCGCAATCCCTGGTGTATCCACCAGATTGAAGGACAGCTCTTTCCCTTTGTTCTTGATGTCTATCTTCTCCTTTATCTGGATCTCTCTCGTCTCATGCGCTATTGAAGAAGTCGAGCCCATCTCTTCTCCAAGCCAGTCCAAGGAGATCCTATTGGCTAAGGTTGTCTTGCCTCCATTAGGGGGGCCGTATAATCCTAGCTTGATATGCTTCTTCTTGCGGAAGATGTTCTGGAATACCTTCTGAATAAACCTTTTTATGAAATTCATCTTTCGAGGAGTGGAAGGTCTCGGCTTTAATTAGCTTTCTATTCTCGCATACGGTATTGTGAAAAGCTTTAACTATTCCATGAAAACACTCTTGTCTATGAGCCTGCCGTACTTCACTCTGCTCTCCCAGCGCAATGGAGAATTAACTAACCTTATAGATATCGAGACCTCTCAAAATGGCTGTTTTGTCCTATTTCAGGATTCCCAGTATCCTGAGTTTTATCTTACGTGCCAGGCAGGAAATGCTAATCATTTCAATGTGATAGATAACTTTTACACCTTGGCTGAACGCCATGGCCTGGCAATAAGAACCTTGGCTGATTATTTCAATCCCGTTATGAGTGGATCGTTTAACATTAAAAACAGCAGCCTTACATTACAAATAAAACACGTTGACCAAGCCATAGCGGATACGGATCTAGAGGATCTGCTCTACCAGCTTATACTGAATTCTGGCTATAAACTCTTGGAATTAGAGGACGTGGTTTACCCGTAGAGCTCTTTGTTCTCCCATGGGATAATTGCGCTCAGCACTGCTTCCTTGTTCAGATCTTTTCTCATCACCCTTCCTTTTGTCAAAAGACCGATTGCGCCCTCTTCATTGCCCAGATTGCTCTTTTGAGTGTACCCTAATTCGCGAAAAGCTTGGGAAATGTTTTTATCCTCGGTGGTAACTTTCTTAATGGCAGCAGGCGGAAACTCAAATGCTTGGGAGAGGCCGAGAAAATAGCGTTTCCCGTCAAATATCGCACAGCAGGAGAAGTCCATCCATCCAGTAATCGTTCCTGGAATCTGCGCAATGCCTGATTCCAAGCCAATGCTGAGGTCGCAGTCTTTGTACGCATTCTTTGCCCTTGTCTTTGCGCCTTTTACAATCTCCTCAAAGCTTTTGGGCTGGTGGTGGACTCCTGAATCAACCTCTATTGCCTTGATCTCAGCATCCTTGAGCTGAGGGACAAGAGCAATTGCTTCCTTCACCCCCTGGAGCTTTGAAGGGTTCTGGGTTCCTACGTTGATGAGCATAGAGAATGGCAATTTGAGATACTATTTATATCTTATCGGTTTCAGAACGCAGCTCATCAAAACATCCTAAAAATCTCTGCTTTGATTTTCTCAAAGGTTTTGTCGGTGATCGTTCCTATCTTCATACTAACTAATCTCTTTTCAACAGCGAAAATCTTGTCCGCCCTTACTCTGCTCTGCTTCATAAGCCTGCCTGAAGCCATATTTTGCTGATCTATAATCACAGAACAAGGCTCGTTTTTGATGACTGTTGTTAAGGGAACCATGATACAATCGGCAGATTTTTTATTGAAAGAATTATTTGATACAACAATTGCAGGCCTAACCTTTGTTCCTTCCAAATCTGAAAACGGATACGGGAGCAAAACCAGCTCCTTTTGATTTATGTGCATGTTACCTCTTTAGATATTGGCTCCACATATCATCGCTTTTATTATCCCAAACCTCTTTTAGAGACCTCTCGCTAAACTTGATAATATCCTTAAACTCATCCTTTAGTTTTTGCTCCATCTTCTGTGCCTTTTCCAGCAATATCTTATTCTCTATTTGTATAACCACCAATTCGTCTCCTTTTTCAATTCCCAAAGTCTCTCTCATTGGCTGAGGAATCGCTATCTGTCCCTTCTCTGACACTCGTATCGTTTTCATCATTTTTAATGCCTCTTGCAGTTGTAAGAATTTTCTTACTTATAAATCTTTCGGTTGTTTGGGCTCCGGTGAACCTCTTTTCAAGGTTGCTGTGGCTTTGCCGCATATAGCCTGCTTCCCAAAAGGTAGGGTTAGCCAAACGTCAAAACCTTAGCAGACTCTTCAACTATTTGTAACATTTCTTCCATTGTAGAAACAGGGCAAATCCTGCTTTCTTCTTTCTGCCGTATCTGCAAGCACGTTCCGCATGCAAGAATGCTGCCTTTGTTTTTCACAAATTTTTTAATTGAACCTTCAAGAAGAGGAAATCTGTCATCTTTCACATTCTCAACTTCAACGCCTTTACCAAGCAAAAATATCTTTACAGCATGGCTATTCTTGAGCGCTTCGTTGCAAAATCTGAAGCAGTTCCAGCAGGTTTCTGCATCGTTTGTGTTTAAAATTACCCCTATTTTCATACTTTACCTTGCATTATCCACCATTTCAATAATCTCTCTTTCTACCTCCTCAGCTTCTCTTTTGCTAACTTCTGGGAAAAATTGTGATATCATAGTCGGTTTCATTCCAATAATCTTTACCTTTCCATTCTCTTCTATCACATTGATTTTGCAAGGCATACAAAGAGAGATTAACCTATTCTTATTCAGGAACTGATTTGCATATTTGCCTGAGCATATCTCAATTATTTTCAATGGCTTTTGTTTAAACCCCTTTGCCGCTAACCTCTCTTTTACATCATAAATCTGAAACAAAGCCCAACCTTTCTGCTCAACTGCTTTCAAAACTGAAACAGTTGATTCATCAAAGCTCTTTTCTGTTTCAACAATATATGCAAAATCCTCTGGATTCATATTTTACGCCTCTTTAGATGATTTTCTTGCTATAAATAACCTAAATACGTCGAGTAACGCAAGATTTTGGTCTTTTACGATTTTCATATCAGCATTAATTATATTTTGTTTCGTGTTCCTATTAATGTTTACGCCCATAATAACCCTTGTTAGGGGATTATGGATGTGTTCAATCAATGCTAGTACAGGGTTTTTGCTTAACACATGTTCAATCATGATCAGTCTGCCTGTTGGTTTTAGAATTCTCCTTATTTCCTCTAAGCCTCGTATGGGGTCAGGAACCGAGCAAAAAACACAGCTTGTTACAACATAGTCAAACGAATCGTCTTTAAAATTAAGATTCTCAGCATCCATTTGCTTTAGAGTGATGTTTTTCTTGCCAGATTTAATTAACTTTTCTCTGGCCTTCTCTAACATCTTTTCTGAAAAATCAATTCCTATAACTTCTGCGTTCTTATCATAATAGCCAATATTTTCTCCTGTTCCTATCCCTACCTCAAGGATCTTTCCTTTTAGCGGAGCGAAAAACTTTTCCCTCCATTTACTGAACCATAATCTTTCAGCAAGTTTATTATATGAATCATAGAATCTTGCCAGACGATTATACTTCTCTCTGCTTTTACTAGTTCTATTCATGGCAACAGTTCTTTTTTCATTTCCCCATACTGCTTTTTTGATATTTCCCCAGAAGCATACCTTTTTTTAAGTATGACTGATGGATCTTCCTCTTTCCTGCCTGCCTGACCAGCATTGATAAGCGCAACAACCAGCCATATTAACACTCCCCAGAAAATCAGCATAAAGATGAATCCGAAACCCATGCCAAAGCCCATCATCCCATACCCGCCCATTCCAAGACTTCCTATGAGGAACAGTATAACAATCACAGCAATGAAAATCCATACCAATGTGTTTTTATCTTTTTCCATGATTATCACTCCTTTAGCTCCTTTTTCATTTCCTCAAATTGTTTTTTGTTTATCTCTCCTTTAGCATACCTTTTCTTTAAGACATTAATAGGAATTTCAGGGACTGCTTCTCTTTTTATTATGAATGTATAGATAAACCAGATTATCAAAACCATTATTCCCATCCAAACCAATAACCCGATTATACCCCAAAAATTCCAATAACCAAGACCATACCCCCAATTACCCATCATTCCCTGCATCATGTTTGTTTGCGGATTCTGCCAACCCGTCGTTCCCTGGCCCATCATTCCGCCACCCATCATATTCATCATTCCCATCATGCCCCCTGAGCCCATCATTCCGCCGGCATTTTCATTGCAATAAAGCCTTTTAGCCATTTGAATATGCACCTGCTTTAAATTTTCAGAACCTTCTCCACCCATCATCTCATCCATCAGCTCATGGGCTTCGCCAGGATGCATTTGTTCCATGTAATACTCTCCAATAGCTTCAAGCTGTTCATCTGTTAAGTTATCACAACTCATTCCACTATCAACAAGTTTTTTCCCTTCTTCAAATTCACTTTGATGATCTCCATCAGCTGATACTAAGACTATGCTCAGCAGCAGCATTCCCAAAGCTAATATTACTGTTTTCATGTTGTATCACCATAAATTAGATACCAAAGCAATTATAATTACTTTGCCGCTTAAACCGTTTTAAACCATTATTCTTGCTTCTGTAAATATACCTTGTACGTTTTTCCTATCCGTTCTCTTTGGATTAACCCTATTTTGTCCAGATTAGTCAGTATTGTTGAAACTTTTGCTTTGCTCCAATTTAATCTAAACCTTAACGAGTCCTGGGTTATTTCACCTGCTTTTTTTATAACGTCTAAGATCGCGTTTTCATCTTCAGATAAAGCCCTTTTTATGATACTATACTCCTGCTCTTTAGCGTCATGCTTAAATAAATAAAAAGAAACAACAAGCGCAGCAACAATTGCAGCAATCAATGAAATTAAATTCATACTAGCAGAGCTGCTACTAGAGAAATTCATTATGCCAGAGCCCATCATTTGGCCCATCATGCCCATCGCTGGGGCAGGCCCTGTAGCGAAAAATGGCGTTACTATAAAGAATGCAGCAAAATAGAAAACAACGCCAACTAATAAAATCAGCAATATCTTGGTTACCTTATCTAATTTCGTTACATTGATTTTTTTCATCCTATAAACCTCTAACAATTTTTCCATTCTGCCTTAACCTTTCAGTCAAAACTTCTCTTATGATATCAAATGCCTTAATGATTTTCGGATTTGTAAGTTTGTAATAGATGTTCTTGCCTTTCCTGCTTGATGCCACAATGCCTTTAGACTTCATAATAGACAAATGCTGAGAAATATTTGCCTGGCTTAACTTTGTCTTTTCTATCAGCTCAGTGACTGAACGTTCTTTATCTCTCAATAGGTTCAGGATCTCCAATCTCGTTGAATTTGAAAAAACCTTGCACATCTCAGCATGAATGCTATACAATTCCCTCATAACAACATATTAGAATATTCTTATATTTAAATACCTTTCGGTCAAAAAAACGGACCGGATGCGAGAATACGAAGTGCTTCAAAGGCAGGCAAAGCTCGGCATGGCCATCTTAACGCAGCTTATGGGCAGTTTTAATTTTTTGACCATTTTATTTATAAATACATCTCAATTCCATCTTTCTATGGCATCCCTTGAAGAAACAATAAAGTGGAACAAACACATTGCCGCAACAATTGATCCAGTCCAATTCTATATGGATCATTACAAAGGCTTGACAAGAGGCCAAGTACGGCTGCGCGATCAGAGTTTATATGAAACCTTGAGGATACGTGGGTTACTAGACAATGTTCCGCTTGCAAACAGCAGATTTGGGGATGATCCTATTGCATATTACCAAAAACATTATCCTGGCCTAACAAGAGGCCAATTAGTGACTAAAAATCCCAGTTTGTACCGGAGATTAAGACTAGATAAATTACTGGAGCATATCCCTAAAAAGGCGCCTGGCTAGAAAACATTTATTGAAAATTCGGGGTTTAAGACGCGGGCTTTAGCCCGAATTTTCAATCCACAAAAATCCGAGGATTTTTGGGACGGAAAATTGCTTTTCAATTTTCCTGTCCCGAAAACCGCACGATCAAAAACCCCAACCTTTAGGTCGGGGATTAGTGCGGTTTTCGTTATTACTAAAATCTACGCGCATGAACATCAAAAGTCTGTGAGCACCTACGAATCTGATTTTGGAAAGGAATTCTTCTAAACTTATCGGGAAACCTCGGCGTTCACCGACGACGCGGTTGTTAAAATTATGTCATAACAACCTTTAAATAACTCCAAACAACCTCCCCTTTCATGACCAAAGGGCTTGTGATTGCAGGGGAGTTCGGCAACATTCTGGTGAGGAAGAAGTCAACAGAGGAGATTGAGCTTGGAGAGCTTTTGATTGCCGAATCTGCTGAAACAAAGATTCTGATGCAGGCTTTTGACCTTGTCTATGGCTCTCAGATTTCCCAAGCAAACAGGGAGCTGATCTCAGGCATGAACCTTGAGCAGGACATTGACATCAATTTAATGGAGCCTGAGCTGAGAAACTACACTATTGCAAGGATGAAGAATCTCATAACTTTGAAGGGAAGCAAAGCCCAATTGTCAAAAAATATCCCTTCGATGTTCTCCATCATAAGGGACATAAAAAAAGAGGATCTCGCATTCCTCAACACACCCCAAAACCCATTATTCATCGGAAAGCTCCGCTCAGGATCAAAAATTATTGATGCAGATATCTTCCTTCCGGGAGATCAGGTGTTTTCCCACCATATCCTAATCCCCGGAACGACCGGAAGAGGAAAGAGTGTTTTTGTCTCCAATATGCTCTGGAACACTGTTGACAAGGAATACTGCGGCTTTCTTGTCTTGGACCCTCATGATGAATACTATGGAAGAAACAAGCTCGGCTTAAAGGATCATCCTCAAAAAGAGAGGGTCGTCTACTACACCGCAAAGAACCCCCCTCCGGGATGCAGGTCTTTGATTGTCAATCTGAAAACTCTGAGGCCTCATCATTTCAACGGAGTTGTTGACTTCTCAGATCCCCAACGCCAGGCTTTAAACCTCTATCATAAACAGTATGGCGATGCTTGGATCGAGTCCATCATCCTTGAGAAGCCACTGGAAAAAGCCCAGTTTCGGGACGATACCCTTGCAGTCATCAGAAGAACCCTTCTCTGGATCTTGGACATCCAGATAGCAAATAACCAAGTCTTCACCAAAGGGGTCTTTTCATTATCTTCAGGAGAGACAACGATAGCTGACATTGCCAGGGAATGCGAGAGAGGAAAGACTGTGATTATTGACACCTCCAGCTTTTCCGGCCAGGTTGAGCTCCTGGTTGGATCACTTGCTGCGACCGAGATCTTCAATGCTTACAGATGGCACAAAATGAATGGGCTATTAAATGAAAAACCTGTTGTATCAGTTGTCCTGGAGGAGGCTCCAAGGGTTTTAGGAAAGGAGATCCTGGAAAAGGGCCACAACATATTCTCAACGATTGCAAGGGAAGGAAGGAAATTCAAGGTTGGCTTGACAGCAATTACACAACTTCCCTCTTTGATTCCGAGAGACATCCTTGCAAACATGAACACGAAGATTATCCTTGGCACCGAGATGAAGCCTGAGAGGCAGGCTATCATTGATTCTGCATCACAGGACCTTTCAGATGATGACAGGAACATAGCTTCCCTGGATAAAGGAGAGGCGATTGTCTCCTCTAACTTTGCAGCATTTGCATATCCGATAAAGATCCCTTTCTTTGATGATGTTGTCAGGAAAACACTGGAAGAGGGGAGAAAGGAAAAGGTTGAGAGGAGGTTTGAGGGGGTGAATCTTCAATAACTATTTTATCCTAATGTCCTCTTACCGTAATACGCCTTAGCAACATCCAAAACCTGCTGTTTTGATTCTCCAATATATGCCAGGGGATTTGAAATCTCTTTTATGGTTTCTTGACCAAGTCGAGAGAGGGCATCTTCAGATGCGAGAAGAATATTGTAAAATGGTACCTTGTCAGTATATGCCTTTTTTGCAAGCTTGCCAATAAGATCATGCGCCTCTCTCCTGCTCAGAGGGTTCTCTGTAAGCCGGGGGTCAGTGAGATATGCAACGACTCTTGAAGCAGTTGTAACCCCCTGCGTTCTCTCTATTCGTTCACGAATCCTTTCTTCATGAGGTGTTAATCGAAGCAAAATGTTAGCTGTGAGCTTAGCTGCATAATCAGCTATTTTAAACAGATCGCCAAGTACAATCCTATCTGAAGCAGATCCCTCTAAGTCCCTGGCATAAGCCATATCCGCTGTCGCATACAGGGTTGTTGTGTACCCTAAGGCCATATGGCTCAGCGATCGGATTCTTTCTTCCATTGAGGGATTCCCTCCCTTTATGTCTTTGTGGGGCATAGCGCTGGAGCCCTTTGTTCCTTCATCAACAACTTCCCATAACGTATCAACATCGTCGCTTTTTTGTTTTTTAATCTCTCTTGCGATTGAAGCTAGTGTTGCCATTGATATAGCAACAGCTGAGCCAATATCACACAAAGCTTCGCGAGGAGGGGTTTGGCTTGCGGCAATCATACTGCGAAGGCCTAACCTCTCCATAAGGTCTGATTCCAGTTTCCTCCCATCAACTCCTGTGGCAACGGTGTTGTGATAGCTGCCTGTTGCATCAGACCACTTTCCAAATAAAGAATTTTTATAATGATAAGCCAAAGTATCTACCCTAAACTGAATCCTCTCAGCAAAATGTACGAATACCTTTCCAAAGGACTCAGCAACAGCATCAAGCTCATGGCTCTGCGCCATTGTAATGATATCCCTCCCTTCAACTGCCTTTTCAATCAAAATGTCTCTGAGATCCTCGAGCCGTGGTATGTACACATCCAAACTTGTCTTCAAACTTGATCCCTTCGCGGTTTCTGTGCTATCGGCGCTGGTCTTAAACCTGCCTACATGAGGCTTATCTTCAGGCAAAAGCTGTTTACTCAGGATATTTGTAACTGCAATAACATCATGATGCGTCGTTGCTTCCTCTTGATGCGCAGCTTCAGGACTAACAAACCCAATGGTCGCTTTCTCTGCAATTCTTTGAGCATTCTCTTCAGGGGTTATCTCTGGATAATTCTTGCTTACTACTTTTGTAGAAAGAGCAACTTGATCAAGTATCCCCTGAACAGTCGAAGTTGAATTAAAAACTCCGCACATCTCCTCTGTCCCATACCTCCCTGCTGCCAATTCTTGAGAATCAACCTCAGGGACGTCGAATTTTTTAGGGATGCCCCGCGCTCCAAGATTTTCCAAAATTTTTTTGATAAGGTCGTCTTCCATCTCTATCCTCTCTCAACCATTTTTGCAGCTCTGCCGCAACCTGCTCGTTTCCTAAACACTATTCTGCATAGCGAGTATTACATCGCTTAAATCAGGAGCTTCGAATATCCCCCTCCCAACCCATGCGTTTGCAGCAGCCATGTACATATCGCTGACTAACTTTACAATATCGTTTGGGAGCGAGACTGGTTTCACAGGGCAGCGCTCCTGCCAGCCCTCTCCTATTTTCTTCCATTCTTCGCATGCCTGGCGGAACTCAGGCTGGTTTTGGTCGTACCATTGGCGTAAGAATTCCTTGCTAAGATCCTGGCCGAAGCGGTCCTCATCCAATGTTCCTGCAACATCAGCAAGCACCAGGCAATTGAACCATACCAACTCAATCTTTCCATCCCAATGGGGGCCAAGTCCAACTTCCTCTGCGCGTTGGGTGATAAGATTATCCACAGATAATGCGAATGGACCGATCTTTTCAAAGTCCTCTTCTCTCAGCCCGGAAATGCGCAATGCTTCCTCATCGCTTAAATGTCGGTCGCCAGCCTCCCACTTCGTGGTATACCCTACGATAGGCTTTGGCAGCATATCGCCTGGTTTTGGCTCTTCTCTAACTCCAATCTTCTCGTAAATCTTTTGCAGAGCAGCCTCATTTTCTTGTGGATTCGCTATCGCTTTGGCTTCTGCAATCCTCTTGAACACAGAACTTCCTCTTGGAAGCCCGTTCCGGAAGATAACCTCAAGAGGCAGCAAATAATTATTGATGTTTCCTCTATTGGTCTCAAAAAACGAATAATCATAGGTAGTCTGTGGCGTGTCCTTATCTCCAATGATCCTTCTTTCAACAGGGGTATACACAACCGCTGCATTAAACACCATGCTACCAGATCCATTACTCTTGTCTGGAATGCTGCCAAGAGGCCCAAGCCCCCCACCACCACAATCCAGCCCCAGACTATGATGCCTTATCCCTCTTTTATCGCACTCTTCAAAATTATACTGGCTCATCACTGCCAGCGACCTGCCTTTATTGGGAAGCTTATCTGGCATCGTTCCATAATCAAAAATACTATAACGATCAGTAAATGTAAATTCCCCTCCGCCTGCTTTATTCTCATACGCTGGCCTGTAAATGTTAACATCCTTAGCTTTTCCCATCCTATACCGCCTCCTTCAATCTTTCATATACTGGCTCAAGCATCTTTTCTTTTGTAATCGGTATCGAGATAAGGTTTAAGAAAGGATCATACTTCGTCCTTCCTTTGTGAAGACTTTCCAAGACCCTATGAGACACATCATTATTCTTTATTCCTATGATCTCTGCAGCGATTTGCGCAATGTTTCTGGGATTCATTGTTGCCGTATAGGCTGTGTGTTTTGTCTGCTTTGTAATCTCAAACCATTCAGCAAGCGTTTTTTCATCATACGGCTTATGGCAACTTGCCAGCACACAAGCTTGCTGCCTATCCATCTCAAGAAGCCCTTCATCTACACCCGGGTAGATCATAATTGAGGCTTTTGGCGGAGATTCTGCCAAGGTATGGTAGCCTGCAATTCCGTATGGTACGTCAAAGGATTCGAGCTCTCTCTTTATCTCAGATAGGTATCCTTCTTTCTCAGGATTGCCAGTATTAACTAAGGTAACTCTCTCCCTTCGAAGGCTTGAAAGAGCTAAGTTGAGAGCGTTTCCCAATTGATCTACTCCTACGGTTGGGATAGGATAACCAGGAGCTTTCTCTACAGTTGAAAGAAACGAGGCAACTCCGCCTGTGTTCTTGTCGGAGAGAGGCACTGCATAGACGAGGGTATGCACATGGGGCGACTCTGAGAGGATGTAGTCAATCCCGTCTTTTCTTGTCGGGCATACCAGATTTTTGTATGCAGAAGCGAGAACATTGGCTAAGCCTGCACATGCAACAATCGCATCCCAATACCCTCCAACTGCATGCTCTACAGTCTCTCTGACAAGTTCAGGAACTCGGTCAGCAGAGGCGATTGCTACGTTAAGGTCAATCAAATCGTCATTTACAATGCATCGGTCTATAATCTGCTCCAGCTGAGAAAGCAGCTCCCTTTCAGGTTTTGCATCACTCGGGCTTCCAAGAGTCACTAGAATCTTTGGCTTGTCCATCCCCCTCATGCTGAGGTGTACTCTCCCTCCCTTTTTATAGATTTCTATACTGTATCTACTATAAAGAAGAAACTATATAACCCCTATCTTTTAAATCTCTTGACAGCCCGCAGAACAACGCTCTTCGCCTTGTTTACTCCTTCCCAACCCTGCACTGAAACCTTCTTCTTCTCCAGATGCTTGTAGACCTCAAAGAAATGGGCAATCTCAGCCAAGACATGAGGCTGGACATCCCTGATGTCCTTGATCATCGCAAACCTTGTATCATAGACAGGAACGCACAAAATCTTGTCGTCCTTGCTGCCTGAGTCAATCATGTGGAGGATTCCTATAGGCCTTGCCTCAATCAGAACTCCCGGGTAGGTTGGAAAGGTCACCAGGACAAGGGCATCTAAAGGATCATTATCCTCTGCTTTTGTCCTTGGGATAAAGCCGTAGTCTCCCGGATAGTGGAAAGGAGAAAACAGAACCCTATCAAGCTTGATGATCTTGTTCTTCTTGTCATACTCATACTTGTTCTGGGAGCCCGCAGGCACTTCAACAATCACATTCAGCTCATGCGGGGCATTTCTTCCTGGCCTGAGCTTCATTGCATCCATGCATGGACTTCAAGTTTTCCCAAATATAAATGTTTTGATTTTCTATGTAATGTCTTATCCCGAAACTATTTCCCTACGGTGAGTTACATTGGAGCATGAAACTCACCAGAGGGAAGCTTATGGAGACCATAAGGCGCAAGAATGATGGCTGGACAACCTATCAAGCG